>ERZ808270.69-NODE-69-length-67366-cov-14.505088_pt1 | contig 67366 bp, 51 predicted proteins | sample MGYA00521082_ERZ808270 | MGnify/ENA primary metagenome ERZ808270 (study PRJEB31516, sample SAMN03275594) | gut metagenome | biome: mammalia-associated habitat; material: feces | host: Papio cynocephalus | place: Kenya | collected 2012-07-27 ... | reverse complement strand
ACCAACTTTTTTACACTCTATTTTTATAATTTCTTATCCCGAACTGGGGTAAATATTCATTCATTATCGTCGCCCTTTACGTATTCAAAGAGTTTCCTGTAGAAAGCCGTATGACACATCGTTTCTGCATTTCCCATAATGACGAGCTTCATTCTGGCACGCGTTATCGCCACGTTCATACGTCGCAGGTCGCTCAAGAAGCCAATCTGTCCATTACTGTTGGATCGCACGAGAGAGATGATAACGATGTCGCGCTCCTGTCCCTGAAAGCCGTCTACGGTATTAACGGAAATCAGTTTGCGGTAAGGACGGAAAAACTCGCTCCGCTTAATCATACCGCGAAGTAACTGCACCTGTGCCCTGTATGGCGAGATGATGCCCACATCGATACCCTCTTCAAGAATTCTGCCCTTGCCAATCTTCTCAAAATACTGGCGTAGAGTGTCGAGAGTCAGCTCAGCCTCCTTATTGTTAATCCTCCCGAAGCTTTCACCCACGAACTGTTCATAGGCCTCCGTCGCCGACGTGTCTACCCACATCATCGGTTCGTCGTAGTCAAGAATGCCGCGGTGTTCCACTTCCGGAGCTGCCACCATCCTGCCTCCATAAAACCATTGGCTGGAGAATTCCATAATACGACGGTTCATGCGGTATTGCATGGTTAGCAGCGTGACCACCTCCGGCTTGTTCTCCACGATACGCTCCATAAGCGTCTTCGACAGTCCGCCACGCATCGCCTCCATGCTCTTCACCGTAGGCGGAAGCTGACAATGGTCGCCGGCGAAGACAACCCTCGTGGCACGCCGGATTGCTATCCAGCATGCAGCCTCGAGAGCCTGTGCAGCCTCATCGATAAAGAGTGTGGTAAATTTCTGTCCCGACATAACCCGGTTTGCGCTTCCGGTGAGTGTTGATGCTATGACTCGCGCTTCGCCGAAGAGCTGAGCGTTGATTCGGCATTCAATCTCCGTGGCACGACTTTTCAGTCGGTCGAGTTTCTGGTGCCAGTTGTCGCTGCCGCCCCGCTTGCGGCTGGAACGCAGTTCGCGGATAGCCTTGCGTATGCTCCACAGTTCGGGATAGTCGGGATGCGACTCGAAGCGCCGCTCGTAAGTAAACGACAGCATCTTGTCGGTAACTCTCGTTGGATTCCCTATTCTGAGCACGGGCACGCCCCGGTCGGCAAGTTTCTCGCTAATCCAGTCCACTGCCATATTACTTTGTGCGCATACCATAACCTGACTTTCTCGCTTTAGCGTCTCATATATAGCCTCAACAAGAGTAGTCGTCTTTCCCGTTCCCGGCGGACCGTGTACCACTGCCACGTCCTTAGCCCTCAACACGTTGTTGACGGCAAGTTCCTGAGACGAGTTAAGCCATGGAAATTTAATCTCGTCAAACGAGAACGTCTGTGCTTTCTGTCGAGAGTAGAAAAGGTCTCGAAGATAAGCCAGTCGGTTTCCCTTTGCCCGGATAGTCCGGTCGAGAGCTTCAAACATAAGTCGGTAGCTCGTTTCATCAAAGAACATCTGCACTCCGAGGTTGTCGGCATTCTGCAATGTCGTAGCGATACCGGTCTTGTCGGGTATCGTTACCACCATCCTCTCGTTGTCGGCGAAGCTGACAACACCTGTCGTCAGAACGTCAAACGCTTCCTTTCCTCCATTGTCTTCAGCACCTTGCGTCTTGAAGAAGCAAACAGGTTTACCGAATTCAAAGTTATGCTCAATGTCCTCGTCCCTCGTGCGGTAAACCTCCACGGCAAACTGGTTTAGCGAGTTGTAGTAACACCTCCCCACTTTTACCGGGAACCAGGCATCGCCCCTTTTCACGCGTCGAGCCAGTCCCTGAGCCTGCATCTGTCGTTTGAAGTCTTCCTTCTCCTCGTCGTATTCCGTTTGCAGCAGAGCTTTCTGCCGCAGCAAGGCATATACAGGAGATGATGTATTATTGTTCTCTTGCATACAGTCAGTCTTTAAGTTTCCTTACCACCTCCTTGCAAGCATCTTCGATAAGGTCGAGCGCAAGGTCAAAATCCACATCCGTTCCGTAGTAAGGGTCGGGCACGGTATCGTATTCCGGATGTTCAGTCATATAGTCGGCAAGACAGCGTATTTTCTTCCTGTCATCCTCATTCCGTGCCACGCGCCTAAGGTCGGCAATATTCTCCTTGTCCATGCCAAACACGATATCAAAGCGGTCGAAGTCGTCCGGTTGAATTTGTCTGGCACGACTCGTCAGGTTGTATCCGCGAGCTGCGGCATGCTTTCTCATTCGCGGGTCAGGCAGCTGCCCCGTATGCCATGCACCGATGCCGGCAGAATCCACGACGATGTTCCCCCTGAGTTCCGGGTCGTCGAAAACCATCTGTTTCATAATTCCCTCGGCAGCCGGCGAGCGGCATATATTGCCAAGACATACAAAGAGGATATATTTCTTTAATGGACTCTTGCGCCCGTCAGTAAAGTCGTTCATTGTCTGTATCTTATGAATTAAAATTGTTATACTTATTATTTTTCTGCAAAGTTACAGGTTTTTATTGTGTTCTCGTGCACAATCTTGTTGATATAAATCAAGAAACGTAAAGAAAAATATAAAAAGGTCTGTTTTGCTATTGTCGGTTTGCAAAAACTTCATACCTTTGCAACGTGTTTTTCATAGTATTAGATTTAAGGTTAACAAAGATTGGGACTCAGCGGAGCCCCTTTTTTTATGCCCGTAAGCTTCATCTAAACTGAGAAAGTTTAGTAATATCATAAAAAGTTTTTGGTAATTTTACCCTCACACCCTCACCAATAGCCTTGGAAGTCCCTGTCTATCGGGTTTTCGAGTGGTGAGGGATAGTGTGAGGGATAAGCATAGACCCCTCACACTATCCCTCACACTATCCCTCACACATGAATTATACAGGTTAGAATTTCCATTTAGCCTGCAACTGAATGTCGGTCATCGCCGAGCGGTCAATCTGCTGTAGAGCCGAACCTATCGTGTTGCGGTCGAAATAGTCGGTAGTCGACACCTTTGCCGATAGTGTAACATTCTTTATAACCTGTGTGCTCAGAAGCACGGCATAGTGAATACCCTCGCCGTAATATGAAGGAAAGGAGAAATCGTATGCCATGCCACGCTCATAACTGTATATTCTACTGTTATAATCTTGGGTATGGAAATATCCTATGGCGGCATACGCCGCAAGTTTTCTTATCGCCGAGCATCCGCCGCTTAATGCCGTCATGTATCCGAAACTGCGATCCTTGTAGGTCGACAGCGAAGAGTCAAACTGAGCCTTTGCGTTCCATGCCTTACTGTCGTATCTAACAGCAAACCTTCCGCGCTGAGTAGTATGGTTAATGAGAGCCGTCTTGTCGGCATTGTCCTTCTCCCTTACCTTAACGCGATAGCGTGCAGAAACAGTAATACGACCGCGGTTGTAGGCAACCGACAGCATATTGTCGAAAGAGTGGGAGGCTGAAGCCGCCTGGTATTTAGCCCACGGGAAATAGGCTATATCAGAATAGGCATTCATTGAGAACCCCTTAACCGGTTGCCAGTCGATGCCGAGATACATACCGCTCTCATTCTGCACGCTTCCGCCATCGCTAAAGCTCTGAGAGAAAAGTGAGTAGTATTTATACGCATAAAACCGCTGTATAGCCGTAACGCTCAGGTCGTTTCTTATTCTCCATGCAGCAGCATTTATCGTGGCCCATGCGTTGCAGTCGCCGGTAGCCGTCTCGCCGTGGAAGGAGAACTTACCGTTTGTATAGCTATAGTCCATGCTCATGTTATAAAACTGCTTTCCCGCAGCATAATATTTTCTGTATAGCTGTGAAGTCTTCGGTTTCAGTTCGCGACTGAGCGAAGCATAAATTCCCGACACACCAACGTGAATTCTGCCGAGCGCCCAGTGTAGGTTCATTCCCGTTGCCAGTTGCGAGGCATTGTTCTTCTTGTCCATTTCAGTTTGGGTGCGGTGATACCCCGACTTAATAATAGTGGCAATCGAACCGTCGTCGTTGTTCAGTGTAGCGTCGAACCATTTATATGATACAAATCCCGTCATGTCGATATTCCTTGCCACGTTTACCGTAGCCGCCGCCCCCTGCAAATAATTATAGCTGGAGCGCGAGGAATGAGGGCGCACGGTAGTTCCGCGGCGCGACAGCGATGCCATGCTTACGGATTTTCCGAACGACAGACTGTTGTTCATTATAAGTCCCATACCCATTCCTATTCTGTATCTTCCAACCGTCAAGCTCTTCAGTCTTCCTATCTTTCTCACGTCGGCATAAAAGGAGTAGAAATCGTATCCGGCACCGTTGCCGGCAGAGAAAAACGGTTCCCCTGCATCTTGTGCGCCCACCATACCAATGCGCAGCAGATTATTGTAAGAGTATTCATATCTTATGCTGTGGCGGTATTTATATCCAAGATATCCGTTTTTGTCACCTTTGCGTTCGTATAGAGGAATATTGCCAGAAGCCGTAAGCGAATTGTCGCCGTATTTAATAAGGTCTTTGAATTTCGGCAACGCCAGTTTCTTTTTCGTGTTTACAGTTATGAAAAACTGCAGCAAAGTCCTTTTCTCCATTGTCAGCGATGGAATCATCGTCAGTTCACCTTCAGACAGCATCTTGCCGTTTCGGTAGAGATACTCTAAAATATTCTGAATATCATTGTCGTCGAGAAACGGAATCCGTTCAAGATCTTCCTTTGTTGCAGAATTTATGTCAATCGGATTGTCGGCAAGTTCCTGAAGGATATCGTAGGTATCTTCCCAGCTTTCAGCCTCATTGTCGCTGTCGTCAAGCACGCTGCCGATAATGTCCTGCCAGCCTTGTCGTGCCGGAGTCTCTGTCTGAGCAATTGCCATGCCGGTATGTGAAAGGGCAACAGTCGTGAAAAAAATAATCCCTACGAATCGTCTATTCATATTTTTGATAGTATTAAGGGTTAACAATTAGAATCATTCATGTTGTTCCTGTGGTCTTAGCATAATAAGTAGCGTTGCAACATTATCTGCGATGCCCAAGCCACATGATTAAATCTGTACAAATATATGAATATTGTTTGACAGATACCTCATAAAAGCGTAAGAAAATGTCGATACACATTTGTTTTTTAACAATTCATTTAGCAGAGAACCTCCTCAGCAAACCATTATCTTGCTAAATGCAACTTTCGCTTTGCAAAATCCCAAACAAACATTAAGAAATAAGTGGCAAAAGGACAAGAAAGCGACTTTTGTCGATAAACTTTACAGTATTTAGGGTTACATACTGCAATCAATTGCATCATTTAGACAAAGAAAACATAATCTATATCTATCAACCTAACAAATATCAAAGAAAAACTATGCAAAAAATTCCACTATTAAGCAGAGTATCGCTGACGGTGTCGGCGCTGATGCTGAGTGTTGCAAGTTTTGCCCAATCAACAACGACAAGCGGCATAGTAAAAGATGCGGCGGGAGACCCGCTCATCGGAGTAAACGTGTATGTGAAAGGTTCCAAGCAGATGGCAGTAACCGATCTCGACGGCAAGTTCACGCTCAAGGATGTTCCGGCAGGAAGTACCATACAGTTCTCATATATCGGATATGAGAAGAAGGAGCAGAAGGCCACGGCAAACATGAACATCATGCTGAAGGAATCCGACAAGACCCTTAATGAAGTAGTAGTCATCGGCTACGGAACGGTAAAGAAGCGTGACCTTACAGGTTCTGTAGCATCAGTAAACAAGGACGCTCTGACGGCAAACCCAGTATCAAACGTAGCCGAAGCACTGCAGGGAAAGCTTGCCGGTGTAGCCGTTACGTCGCAAGACGGACGCCCTGGTGCTGATATCTCTATCCGAGTTCGCGGAGGCGGTTCAATATCTCAGAGCAACGAACCGCTGTATGTAGTCGACGGATTCCCCGTTTCAACCATCAGTGATATACCAGCCGACCAGATAGTGTCAATCGATGTCCTCAAGGATGCCTCGTCTACAGCCATCTATGGAGCGAGAGGTGCCAACGGTGTTATCCTCGTAACAACGAAAGCTGCCGAGAGCGGCAAGATAAGCATAAGCTACAACGGATATTACCAGGCAAAATGGGCAGCAAAACGGTTTAAGACCCTCAATGCACAGGAGTACGTAAAAAGTGTCTGGGCATACGCCGCGACACCGGGCACCGGAGGTTCTGCCGACGATATAGCCAAGTATTTCGGGCTTGGAGCAAAATACGGCAACCACTATGACGAATACGCCAACATGTCGGCACACGACTATACCGACGACCTGTTGCGCACGGCATCGTCGTGGAATCAGAACCTGAACCTTTCAGGAGGAAATGACAAGTCGAGATTCACCCTCTCCGTAAACTATTCAAAGGACGACGGTATCAAGATAAACTCCGATTTCGAACGCCTCGGACTGAACTTCAAGTTCAACCAGAAACTGGCAAAGGGACTCGACATGTTCCTCGACCTGCGCTATTCAAATATCGACATCAACGGTACCGACGGATGGGCAACATCAAAGGGTTCGCTGCTTTCCTCAGCTTATACATACAGACCAATAGATACCCCGCTCGGAACCGACGACTATACGCTCTTCGGTATGGGATCGCCTAACATCGACCCGTCGCAAGACCCGGTTGCAATAACAAAGACACTGTATAACAACAAGTCCATCCAGCGTATGCGCGCCAATCTCGCCCTGCAGTGGGAGATGATAAAGGGACTAACCCTTCGCACGGAATTTGGCTACGGACAGCGCTGGAATGACACAAAATACTACGACGACGGTTCTATCACCAGCTCATATACCAAAGGATACAAATATGCCACATGGGAAAAGAAGGAACAGCGCAACTGGCGTTCCGTAACAACCCTCAACTGGCAGGTACAGGGACTTGGCGACAACCACCGCCTTTCGTTCCTGCTCGGCAACGAGGAACTCTACAAGAAAGAAGATGCAATAAAGCTCAGCGGAGCAGGATATTCCATGGACGATGCCTGGACACGCAAACGCGTGTTCGGAATGATGAACATGGGCGACGCTACGAAATATCCGAGCGAGAACTTCTATCTGCCTACGATGGGCGTGGCAGAAACAACGGCATCCTTCTTCGGCAGAGTGAACTACACGCTGATGGACAAATATCTCTTCACTGCAACGCTGCGTGCCGACGGATCTTCAAAGTTCGGACCTAACAACCACTGGGGATATTTCCCGGCAGCAGCACTGGCATGGCGCGTTTCCGACGAGAAATTCATGAAGGGGGCAAGCGGATGGCTCGACAACCTGAAACTGAGACTCTCGCTCGGTACTTCGGGTGCCGACAATATCAACTCAAGTCTGTGGCACGAAACGTGGACCTCGTCAAACGGAGTATGGAACGGAGGTTCCGTGCAGTATTATAAGCCAAGCGGACTGAAGGAGAATCCGGATTTGAAATGGGAGACTACAATCTCAAGGAACATCGGTCTCGACTTCGGATTCCTTAACCGCATCAACGGTACATTGGATTTCTACTGGAACACCACCAAGGATTTGCTGATGCGACAGGAGATAGACTCGTCTACCGGATACAGCTATCAGTATACGAATATCGGACAGACATCTAACAAGGGTATCGAACTCGCCGTCAACGCAAGTCTGGTTCGCTCGAAGAACTTCAACCTCAATATGAACCTGACTTACAACATGAACTTCAACAACATCGACAAGCTGCAGAACGGCAAGACGCTCTACGGTTCAGGATGGGCAAGTTCATCACTAATGCCGGGCAACGACTATATCCTGAGAGAAGGAGCACCTGTTGGCGTTATCCGCGGATATAAGAGCGACGGATTCTATAAGATAAGCGACTTCGACTATGATGCCGCAACAGGAGTTTACACACTGAAGAAAGGTGTGCCCGACATACAGAGTAACGTGTTTACCAATTACCCGAAACCGGCAGAACTGAAGGTGCCTACAGGACAGAGCGCATTCCCTGGAGCTCTGAAAGTAAAAGACACCGACGGCAACGGTATCGTGAACGAGGGCGACGTGGTGGAACTCGGCAACGTGATGGCTCACCATACGGGAGGCTTCGGATTCTCTGGTAACTACAAGAACTTCGACTTCTCGGCAAACTTCACTTACCAGCTTGGCGGAAAGGTCTACAACGCCTCTGCAATGTGTGAATATACAGGCGGCAAGGAGCCGGGAATCGGCAAGAACAAACGCGACTTTATCCGCAACTGCTTCCAGCTCTATGATGTAAGAGGGGGAGAACTCGTTGCCGTTACCGACCCTACGGAGCTTGCTGCGCTCAACGCCAACGCTTCGCGCCCGGTGCCTTATTATGAGGCAAACACCGTGCTCTCCGATTTCATCGAGGATGCATCCTTCCTTCGCCTCAGCAATATCACCGTGGGATACTCTCTGCCGAAGTCTCTGCTGAAGAAGGCATATATCCAGTCGGCTCGCATCTACGTAACAGGCGGAAACCTCTTCTGCATCACCGGCTATAAGGGACTCGACCCGGAGGTCAGCACTAACGGCTTCGCCGGCAGCAGCGGTTACCCGACACCGGGACTCGACTACGGTTCATATCCGCGTTCAAGAACTTTCACCGTTGGACTTAACGTGACATTCTAATCGTCTTACCTTATATAATATTGACACAACTATGAAGAAAATCATATATTCAATGATGCTCGCGGCTATGCTCGCCGGCACTGCAACCTCTTGCTCTGACTTCCTCGACCAAAGTTCAGACTCCGAGGCTGACCCTACTTTCGTATTCTCTGATCCAACCACGGCGCGTGCCGCTCTCATGAATGGCTACGAGCAATGGCGTTCGTGTGGCGTGGCATTCGGCACGGGAAGCTTCTACCATTATGTGGTGTCTAGCTCCGACATCGAGACCCAGGGAGAGTCGTATAGCGCACAGCCTTGGCGATGGGTTCCGTCATACTTCTACGGATATACCAACGGAAACCTGTCAAAAAAAGGACCGGGCACTTACGGACTCTACGAGAACGGAATGATGAGCAGTACATGGACCGGACTGTTCAACGTTATCGGTATAACGAATTCGCTGATAGAGCAGTTTGAGAAATCTTCTTCCTTTACAGCAATGATGAGTCAGACGTCGCCCTCTACGATGAGCGAGATTTACGGCGAGGCTGTTGCCTTGCGTGCCTCTTGCTACTATGAGCTGATGCGTCAGTATGGCGATGTGCCGCTGCAGACCAAGGCTGGCGTTGAGCCCGAAAGACTGTCGCCGCGCGATTCCATTGCCGACTTTGTAATCAACGACCTGAAGAAAGTCATCCCGCTGATGTATCGCTCGGGTGAGTCAAATGATATTAACAAGACTTATATGACCCGCACCTATGCCGAAGGACTCGTGGGCAGAATCTGTCTGTGGGAAGCCGGCTACCAGACCCGTCGTCTCGACCTTGGCGGTGAGGCTTTCTATAAGGGACTCGACGGACAGCAGGTGAACTTCGACAAGGTATCGGCAAACGAACTCTGCTTCTACGGCAGACGCACTGACTGGAAGAAATATTACGAGATAGCAGAGCAGTATCTCGGCGATGCTATCAGCAACCACGGAAATATCATCCTGCAGACCACCGACCCGCGTGATGCCTCGCGCTTCGGAAACCCTTACCAGTATGTGTTCCAGCAGATGAACGACCTGCAGATGTGCAACGAGAGCGTATATGAGATTCCGGAAACGCAGACACAAAGTTCTCCGCGTCCTTATGCCTTCGGACGCCCGTCTAACGGCGGCAGCAGCAATTTCTATCCTTGCAAGACCTACGGACAGGCTCGTCTGCATCCGCTATACTACTACAGCGAGTTCGACCCTAACGATATGCGACGCGACGTAACATGTACGGTAACCGGTTCCGACGGTCATGGTGCTGAGGCAATCCTCTCTTTCGTGAAAGGTTCCCGACTTAATGGCGGTATCGGACTGAACAAGTTTGACGAGAACCGCATGTCGAAGCCATATACCGTAAAACAGGGACAGGCTGGTATCAACGGCGTATATATGCGCTATGCCGACATCATACTGATGCAGGCTGAGGTGAAGGCTGCCCTTGGTAAGGACGGCGAGGCTCGTCCGCTGCTCGACCAGATCCGCAACCGTGCCTTCGGCTCTGCCGAGAAGGCAAACACCGATGCATGGATTGCAAAATGCGGATCGCTGCTCAATGCCGTAATCGAGGAGCGCAAGTTTGAATTCGGAGGCGAGGGCAGTCGCAAGTGGGATCTCATCCGCACCAACCGCCTCGCTACTGATGTTCCGGCATTCCACGAGGAGTGTGCCGAGATGATTAGCGACCTGCGTGCACAGGGCTACCACCGCTTTGCCAACGGCAACGTGATATCCAATTACATCTGGGTGAAACTCGTCGACGGAAAGAAGCAGTACGGCTATCGCCTGACGACACAGTGTCCGGCTGACAAGAAGGACGACCCGGTGCTCTATCCAAGTTGGCGAGGACAGAACGACGACTGGTCTACCGTGGCCGAGAACAACGGCGACTCTAAGAAGGAGGCTCTTACCGCCGGTAATCTGACAAACCTTTCTATCAAGGGACTCTTCAACTATATCGATCCGAACGGGGCAGAGGCTCAGGCTCTTGAAGCCGACGGATATACTCGAGTAGACTGGGGATGCATCATTGCCGGAATGGAAAGTGTAAACGTGAAGTACAAGGATGTGGACAAACAGTATAACGATCTCGTGTACAATGGCTACAACCCATCTCAGCCACCTGTATATATGCTGCTTATGCACGGAAATATCCTGAAGAACTCCAAAGGCAGATTTACCAACGGATATGGCTTCAGCAATGACTATTAAATGTTGTCTTCCCCTCTCCCGTCTCCCCTTCCAGGGGAGAAGCGGTTACCCTTATTCCGTATAGAAGGAGTTACCCTTATTCCGTATAGAAGGAGTTACCCTTATTCTGTATAGAAGGAGTTACCCTTATTCCGTATAGAAGGAGTTTCCTTATTCTGTATAGAAGCGGTTACCCTTATTCCGTATAGAAGGAGTTACCCTTATTCCGTATAGAAGGAGTTACCCTATTCCGTATAGAAAGAGTTTTCTTATTCTCTAAAATACGATAAGTGTCTTTTGGCAGACAAGGGAAACTGCTCCGCCCCCGGAGGGGGAGGCGGGGGAGGGGAAGAAAAAAGATCTATGAATAACATTGATTAAGTAAATATTAGATTTTGTAGAATAAATACTGTCGGGACATTATGGGGATTTCTCTGTGTCCCGACTTTTGGTATCTTAAGTAACTAATCAGAATTAATTTAATATAAACGACAATAGAGACAATAGAAGACAATGTTGTCTATTGTTGTCTCTATTGTCGTTTATATATTTCATTTGATTTATAAATTTATTTTTGAACATTTACTTATAATTATATTTTATGAAGAAGATAAAATTTCTTATTACTATTGCGGTATTTATGCTTGTTTCCCTTGTAGCAAAGGCGACAGAGAAGGCAAGACTGTGGGACTGCTACGAGATTGCCATGAAGTGCAAAACCGACAAGAACCCGTTTACTGAAGTTTCTCTGACGGCAACTTTTACTAATTCCGATACGGGAAAGAAAATAACGGTAGACGGCTTCTACGATGGCGACGACACTTTCCGCATCCGTTTCATGCCGATGGAACCCGGAACATGGACCTATACCACCGCCTCGACGGAAAGACAACTCTCCGGCAAGAGCGGAATGATAGAGTGCGTAGCTGAAGGGAAAGACTGTCATGGAATGGTAATGACCGGCAACGACATGAATTTTGTCTATGCCGACAGTACGGCATATTATCCGCTCGGCACTACTTCCTATGCCTGGATGCATGCCGACAAACAACGGCAGGAGCAGACATACAGGAGTCTGGCGGATGCCGGATTCAACAAACTGCGTTTTTGCGTCTTCCCTAACGAGAGCGTTACGGAAGATCCTGAACTCTTCCCCTTTGAGATTTTGTCGAAGGGAAAGCATGCCGACGGCAAATATAAGGGATACAACAAGTATGAATGGGACTTCTCGCACTTTAATCCCAAGTTCTTCCGACATCTCGACGACTGCGTGAGACGACTCGGCGAAATTGGCGTCCAGGCAGACCTCATCCTCTTTCATCCTTACGATATGGGGCGCTGGGGCTTCGACCGCATGACGATGGAGCAGAACAAGAGGTATCTGAAATATGTAATGGCAAGGCTCGGCGCATACAGCAATATATGGTGGTCGCTTGCCAACGAATGGGACTTGGTGAAGGCTCGTACCTACGATGACTGGATAACGCTCTCCACTTTCGTCCACAACAACGACCCCTATCGCCATCTCTGTTCTATCCACGGCGGAACGGCAAAGTATATCAATTATACTCTGCCGTGCTTCACCCATGTCAGCATACAAGACCAAGGTCCGCTCGTTGCCTTTGAAGGTCCGGCAACAATTCGCAATATCTACGGCAAACCGGTTATCTTCGATGAGGTATGCTACGAAGGCGACCATGAGGCTCGCTGGGCACAGCTTAGCGGCGAGGAGATGCTGGAGCGGATATGGACGGGACTCATCGGCGGTGCATACGTTACCCACGGAGAATGTTTCTGTACTACACCAAACTACTATACCGGCTATGCCTTCCTCGCCACAGGAGGAAAATTCAAGGGCACGTCTCCGGCAAGGGTGAAATTCACTCTCTCGTTGCTCAACTCCCTGTCTGCCCCGTTGAGGCTTGCCGACCAGAGTTGGGATCCCTATACGGCGAGTGGCGGCAAGGGCGTCTATCTGCGCTATTTCGGCAAGGACATGCCAGGGGAATGGACTTTCGAATTGCCGGTGCGCAACGGCAGGTTTGGCAGACTGCAGGAGGGCATGAAGTTTAAGGTTGACATTATCGACACTTGGAACATGACCGTTACTCCTTGTCCTGAGACTTTCATCCTAAAGGCAAAAAACAAATACCGCATGGTTGATGTCGACGGCAGCAGCGTAAAGCTTCCGTCAAAACCATATCTGCTGCTACGGATAACGGAGTTGCAGAAATAAAAAAAATTCGAACTGTACGGTTGGAAATGATAGTTCTTATTATCAATAAATGATGTTCAAGGTAGTAGGTGCGGTGTCTCACCGCACAGTAGCAAGTACATTATGACTATTTAGAGTTGATAAAATGCTTGATAACATTCCTTATTGTGCGGTGAGACACCGCACCTACTATGATTTCAAACCGTACAGGTTGAAAAATGTTTTGGAGAACATAATAAACAAGCATCACCTGACCAATAGTAGGTGCACCTTTGGTGCAAGTATGTTGCACCAAAGGTGCAGCATAGAAACACCGATGCTAAATGACTAAACTTTCGAATTTATCTTCCCCTCCCCCGCCTTCCAGGGGCGGAGCAGTTACCCAATAACATCTGTAGTTAGATTTTTTTTAGCAAACAAAATGTGGAACAGATTATATGTTAGCAACAAATAGTATGTTAGCAACAAACGTATTAGCAGCTACATGTGGCTTATAAGGAAACTGCTCCGCCCCCGGAGGGGGAGGCGGGGGAGGGGAAGATATAAATCCGAAACTTGAATAAATTATAGATATAGTGACGTAAGTCATAGTCTGATTATACAGGATGGTATCAAACTTTTATTATAATTTTCAGTAAATGAAATGTGAAGATTACAAGTTTGGTCGAAGAAAAAAACATTATCTTAATATATGTAAAAAACATTACCTTTTTAACTATAATTTAATTTTTGATTAATTACGAAAAACCAAGATTGTGTATTTTTGTCGACAAATAATAATAAACGCAACATTTTAAGGCTATTAATAACATTAAGCCGGTAAATCCGGCAGAGAGATATTTAGGATAATAAGATAACACTGTTTATGAGAAAGGTTACGAAATTTGGTTTTCTTACTGGGAATGGTAAGAACTTATGTGCTATTATTTTACTTGCAGGCACATTATTTACTGCCAATTGCAGTATCGCCAGTGCCAAGTATGACAACAGCAATGCAGAGAACTCTTTGACAGGCATCAACGATCTTGTAGGCATTGACCCCTCGGCAGATATCTGTACTACAGGAATGCCTACCGACGACAATTCAAAAATCTTCTGTTTTTATAATGCAGCAACCAACAGGTTTCTCAGCATCGGTGGATTATGGGGCACCCATGCCTCAATCGACACTACGCCATACGGAATTTGGTTTGAGAAAACATCAACCGATGGAGCCTATAGCTTGAGAAACAAAGTCAACGGGTCTGGAACAGGAACCTACATTGGAATAAACAAAGGAGATCTGCATATGGATACAGGTTCTGGCGGTACCCAAAGTACACCATTCAGCTTTGAAAAAGCCGAAGGATATACGGAGACTAACAAAGTATACAGAATAAAAAACGGTACAAGCTACATCACGTTATTTCCAGACAATTCCGAAAAATACTGTAATATAGCCGGTGCATATTCTACGACTGATGCGAATTATAAAAATCAGGTATGGAAAATCCTCTCCAAGGCAGAATACTACGAACTGTTTCTAAGTAATCCGGCAAATATGTCGGCACCATTAGATGCGTCATTCCTTATTTCTTCACCAGGATTCAGGGTAAACGATACAGATAATCAGTATTGGACCATAAACAATTCAGAGGCAGAAGGTAAACTGTTCTTCGGCGACAACTCTATGTATTGCAGCTACAATAAAAGAGGTAATAGTGGGAAAGGGCATTTTACTAATTATAGTGGATCCCATCAGAAGGTTTATGGCAAATATTTCTACTGCTACTCAAAAGGAGCACGAAACTTCACGTTATACCAGGATGTGAAAATACACAAGGCAGGATGGTATGTACTGCGCTGCAATGGTTTCTCCACCGCAAATGCCGATGCAATAGCGGCAAAGCAGACTGGAGCAAAACCGCTCGCCTTCCTCTTTGTCGCCACTCTTGACAAAAACAACAGTGCCGATACGAAAACGGCATCGGCATCATCTCTCGCACTGATGACACAGACTGATGCCAACACGCTGATAACAAACAACGATGGCTCTGGCGCCGGACAGGCTTTCTTTAACGGAAAATATGAAAACCAGGTACAGATGTGTATCGATACCGATGCCGACGGAAATCCCGTCAGCAAGGAACATCCTGTCACAATACGCATAGGATTCTATGTAGAGAAAGGCACCGACAATCCTTCTGACGACGAGATAACGGCTGTAGACAACTTCAAGCTGCTGTATGCCGGACCACGCCGTAACCCGGAGCTTATTCTTGATGAGGATAATACTCATCTGAGCTATCTTACCCTCGCCACCGATGAGTATAAGAACTCCATACTGCATCTAAAGCGCACGCTTAACCCGAATATGTGGAATTCCATCATACTGCCCGTCAACCTTACCGCCGGACAGCTGAAGCGTACCTTCGGCGACAACGTGAAGATTGCAAAACTTGCAAATCTTACCGACCACAGCGTGCAGTTCACTACCATTGAAACTGACAATGATGATTCCACTGCACTTGAAGCCTTTTCGCCATATATCATCTTTCCACCGGTGACTGAGACTATATCGCCAAGCTATACGGCAGAGAAATTCTATACCGCAGAGGGTGATGACAACTCAGAGTGGCTCGGTGAGAACCTTGAGAAATCTACTGACGAGAACAACAAGTTCTCGCTCACTATTCCTGCTAACCACTACGACATTACGATGGTTACCTTCGACAGAGACAAATTCAACGAATATGTGAATACTGACGGTAAGACCGACTGGGTGTCAAAAACAAGATTCACAGCCGACGGAAATGGCCACATGGAATGTCTCGGAACGATGGCTAAGACATACGATGAGAATGGTATCATCGAAGGTAGGGACAACCTCAACGGCGACTACTTTATGTATAAGGGCAAGTTGATACAGGTGCCGAGTGGTAATATGGAAGATGGCACACCGTATGAATATGGACTGAAAGCCTTTCGCTGCTGGTTTGAACTTACCGGAAAGGACAATGTCGAAGGCGGCAAGCCAAATGCGATGTCGCTATATATCGACGGTATAGAAGACAACACCACTGGTATTGAGGATATCCATACGGTAGAAATTCCATGTTCGTTCAAACGTGGCATCGACGCCGTGTTCAACATGAACGGACAGAAGATTCGCAACGGGCATGACACCACGGGACTTGCCAAAGGACTGTATGTCGTAAACGGAAAAAAAATTGTTGTCAGATAAATATACAACCGCAGGCTTTGCGGTTATGAGAGTTATAAAGATTATTGCATATTTAGGATAATAGAGATATGAACAGAAAAGAATATGTAAAGCCGTTATCACAGGTCGTAGAACTTGAAAATCTGTGCGACAGCGGAATAATGACGGCAAGTGTGTATAAAGGCAGCCTGAAAGGTGAGAATATCAGCAGATTTGATGTGATAGAAGAGACACAGACGAAAGCGGACAAGGATTATTCCACCTTATGGGGGAAAAATAATAAAGACAACTGGGGAGATGATTAATACTGTATTAATGGTAGCAAACATTTATTCTTCATAGAGGAAATATGCCATTTTGTATTCCGTATTGACAAAAAAACTGTTATTTACGCTACGTTATGAAAATAAAAGCGTAACTTTGCCCGATAAAATTGTATTTATTTACTTTATAAGCTAAACAAACAGTAATGAGGAAAAGAAACTTAACCGTATTGTTCGCCATTGCCGCCCTTACGGCAAGCGCACAGTCAAAGCTCGACCAGGAGAGCCTCTGGCGTCTGCAAGACCTGAGAGAGCAAGTGGAAACGACAGCCAAAAAGAATGGCGTAAGCGCAAAATCCATGGAGGCGCAGCAGAATATCGAAGTTTTCGTGAAGATGAACGATGGAGTCAATGCTGCAGAACTCTCCGGCAAGGGTTTCGATGTTGAGGCTCAGCGTGGAGAGTTCGCCGTAGTGTCGCTGCCCGTGAGCCGTATCATGGACCTCAACGACGTGGCAGATGTAAAGTCGATGAGCTACGGAAGAAAAGTGCAGCTCCGCCTCACGGAAGCCAACAAGCAGACGGGTGTCGACGAGGTGCACAGCGGAGTGGGTGCGAACAAGACTCCATTTACAGGCAAAGGCGTGATAATCGGCGATATCGATATGGGCTTCGAGCTGAACCACCTGATATTTCTCGACAAAGACGGGAAGTCGAGATTTAAATACTACACTGCCAACAACATGGTTTACAACACGCCGGAGCAGATAGCGGCATATACCACCGACAGCAGTGATGATACCCACGCAACCCACGTGATGGGCATTGCCGGAGGAAACTACGAGAGCGAAAGCTACAGCATCTCGGGCGTTGCCACGGAGGCTGACCTTGCCGGGGCATCCATAGAAGGATATGACACGGAGATTATGAAGGGGATTGAGGATTTCGTGGCATACGCCAAGGAGCAGAACAAACCTCTCGTAATCAACATGTCGCTCGGCGACAACTGCGGTCCGCATGACGACAGCGACGACCTGTCGCAGTATATCAACAAGGTAATCGACGACAAGGCTGCCGTAATCTGTATGGCTTCGGGCAACGAGGGAACAAACCCTATCGTGCAGCGCAAGACCTTCAATTCGGCAACCGACGAGCTTAGGGCTAACCTCCTCTGCGTACACCAGTATTATGGCTACTCGTATGAGTCGCCGAGCGTATATTTCAAGTCAGAGAAGCCTTTCTCATTCTCGCTCGTAATCTATGATAACCTGTCGAAGAAAATAATAAAGCAGTATGACCCCATCACCGGACCTACGATAAAGAACTATCAGTCTACTGAAGAGAAAGCTGACCCGGATTACTCTCAGTATTTCTCGGGAACCATTCGTGTCAGTGCCGACAACGTGAAGGACAGAGGCTACTACTATCTGCAGATTGCTTCGCAGAGATTCCAGCGAAAGAACAGCAACGTTACCATCGGATACATCGTAACCGGAGACGAGGGACAGTCTGTCGTTGCCTATGCCGACGACGCTACATATCTCGTAGACAGCTTCACTCCGTCAGCTTACAGCTTTCCTGAATATACTGCTGCCAAGGACGTTACTTTCGACGGAACCGTAAGCAACATGGCAGCCGGAACGAAGGCAATCATCGTGGGCTCTTACAACAGCCGCGACAAGGGTAAATACAGCAACAACAAGTCGTATTCCCTTTACAGCTTTGGAGAGACAAATGTCCTTGGCGACGTATCGTCGTTTACGAGCTGGGGAACAGTCGACGGCGTTTCCCTTCCGGATATCGCAGCCCCGGGCTGCTCGGTAGAGTCTGCCATCAGCACATACTATCAGAAAGCTAAGCGCGAGGCGTATACCAAGGGAGTATATTACAACGGCAAGACGTATTACTGGTCCGTAGAAATGGGTACATCCATGGCTGCTCCTTACATGAGCGGTGTGGCTGCACTCTGGCTGGAGGCTGACCCTACGCTTACTAACGAGGATATCAAGAAGATTGCCAAGGAGACGGCTATCAGTGATGAGTATGTAAAGAACACCAAGTATCCTGTGCAGTTCGGTGCCGGCAAGATTGATGCCTACAACGGACTGAAATATGTTCTCGACCGTAATTCAACAGCGCTGAAGAGCGTAGATGCCGACAAGGACATGATGTTCCGCCAGACGGGCGACAACACCTACGAGGCTTATGTTGCCGGAGAGACGGCAATTACCGTTCGCTTGTTTGACATGAGCGGCAGTTTGGTAAGGGAGAGTCGTTCTGCTGGCAGCACGACAAGTTTCTCTGTTGCCGGCATGCCTAAGGGCATTTATGCCGTTGAGCTTTGTGGAGCTAAGACGAGTCATAAGATTAAGATTGCAGTGAAGTAAAACGTTACTTGCAGTATATATAAAATACAGTAGTCCCCGGAATGAAACCATATCATTCCGGGGATTGCCGTTTTTCAAAAAGCCCCAATCGCATTCATAAGTAAATGTTCAAAAATAAATTTATAAATCAAATGAAATATATAAACGACAATAGAGACAACAATAGACAACATTGTCTTCTATTGTCGTTTATATTAAATTAATTCTGATTAGTTACTTATAATATACATTATATCATTCTATGAATAATGCAGAATATATTCTTTTACTGCTGACGTTTCAGTGCAAACTGTGCCGTCTGTATCATTGAGAACACGTAGTGCTGCAGGGGCTTGAAGGCTGCACTCATGGTAGTCTCCTTCAGACTGCCGTCTGGATTTATAAGATAGCAGAAACTCTTCTGCATCTTAGGGTTATACACGTATACCATCTTCTGGTTGCGCGCAATAACCTGGTTGTCGGCAGAATAGAACACCATCGGGCGCGGCGTCTTCAGAATGTTCTGTCCGAAGCCGTCATACTCGTAGCTCATGTTGAGCAGGGAGAGCAGCGTGGGCATAACGTCTACCTGCGTGGCAAGTCCGTCGTAGTGTTTTGCCGGGATGCCAGGACCGAACATGATGAGCGGAATATGGTTGTAGGATTCCGGTGCCTCCGTCGTTGCCTTACCCACGAGCTTACCGTGGTCTGCCATGATAACAAAGATGGTATTTTTAAACCATGGCTCCTTTTCCGCCTTCTTCAGAAAATCCCCTATCGACCAGTCGGCATACTCCACAATCTGAGTCTCCGGTTCCTTGGTCTTCGGTTTGAAAAACGACGGGATGACATACGGCGGATGGTTGCTGATGGTAAGTATGGTGGCAAAGAAAGGTTTTCTTTTTGCTGCGCATGTATTTATCTTGTTCAGGGCATAGCCAAAGAGGAAATGGTCGGAAACGCCAAAGCTGTTCACCACCTCGTCTTTTGGATAGTCCTCCTGAGAGTAGATATCGTCATATCCGTTGGTGGTGAAGAAAGCCTTCATGTTGTCATACTGCGCCTCGTGGGTCATGAAAAACATGTTGTGGTAGCCGTAACTTTTCAGCACCGTAGGGATACCCGTGCGGTGGGGCGTAACCGTTCCCTTCATCAAATTGCGGAACATAAGAGCCGGAAAGGAATAGAGCGATGCCGTCATGCCGTGGTTGGTGTGGATGCCGGCACTATAGTAGTGGGTGAAGGCAAGCGAGTGGTTGTAGAGCGAGTCGAGGGTTGGAGTGAGGTGCTGCTCCTGACCGAAGGTGGAGAGGAAGTTTGCCGACATCGACTCCATGAGTATCACCACCACATTGCGCTTCTGCGGTTCTCCCGTGGTTGTAATCATGCGGCGCATCACGTGCATGCTGTCCACCGCTCCACTGATGCCAAGCGACTGCCGAGCTGCCGTTATCGCCTCGCCGTAAGGCATGAGATGCAATTCGCTGTTCTCCTTGCGCATGTCGTCGAGCGCACTGGTAAGGAGGTTGAATGCCGGGTTGATGCCGAGCTGGTTGAGGAAAGGATCATCGCAGTAATAAGCCTGACTAATCTTTATAGGGTTATAGCCCGTTCTGCCGCGGATGCCGAAGAGACAGAGGAGCGAGAGGGCGACTGCAATAATGAAGCGGCATGCCATGGGGAGGATAAAGCGGTCGTCTTTTCTACTGTCGTCAATCAAGCGGTCGAAGTAGCGGCGCAGGAAGACAAGTCCTGTGATATATCCGGCGGTGATTATGAAATACAGGGCGATGTGCAGGATATATGATTTCTCCTGAAACACCATTCCCGCCGTTGTCGTGGCATAGCCGAACCATTCGAAGATGGAGGAGTTTATATTCTTGAAGAAGTATTCAAAATACGGAGTGTTTGCCGATGATGCCATAAACACAATGGCATAAAAGACAAAGAACCACCAGTTTGCCGCCTTCCGCACCACCTTGCCGGTATATCCTAAGGCTGCGGCAATGAGCGTGACGGCAAGTGGAATGATCATCACGTAGCATGCCGTGACGTTGTCGAACCACACGCCCTTCAAAAAGGCAGTGGCAACGCTCGCACCTTTGTCGGTTATCATACTGTGGAGACACAGAAGCTCGATGAGTCTGAATACAGTTAGTACTAACAGTGAAACGGCATGCACGGAAAGTAGCCATGCCATGGAAAGAAGGAATTTTCTGTTTCGAAACATTTTTATTGTATTATTTTTATCTATAGCTTTTTTATAAATTGGGTGGAAATCTTTATGTTTCTTCATTGCAAAGATACAGTTTCGTTAGTGACAATACAAAAAGTCGAACTAAAAAGTGTGGTATTTCGCAAAAAGTCGAACTAAAAAGTGTGGTATTCCACAAAAAGTCGAACTAAAAAGTGTTGCCAATGATGATGCCCGTTATTCTCTTGTCTGACAGGAGAGAAGTGGGAGGCGCCAAATATAGAGAGCTTTTTGCGCTTATTCCTTGCCGTATTAGCATTTTATATCCAAAATAAGGTGGAAAAGCAGTTATTTCAACGTAATAAATGTTGAATAAAGGCAAAAATATGTATCTTTGCATGGCATTATGCCAAGTAGGACGGCATTCTTGCGGAAAGGAATCATACTCTTTAAACAAAAGCATGAAGATTGTCATAGCAGAACAATATAGGAAATATACGGATTTCATAAAAACCATACCGTCGATGTTCGACAGCGGTAGTGTGGAGGTGCTAAAGGACAAACGCAACAGCGTAATACGTCTGCAGCACGACGGACTGACGTTTATCGCCAAGCGCTACAAGCGTGTTAATTGGATTCAGAGCATCATATATACCCACTTCCGCCGTACCAAGGCAAAAAGGGCATACCTCTTTGCCGACGAGTTCCGTAAGCGCGGTGTCAATTCGCCGCGTGCTGTGGCTTATATGGAGGAGTATGAGCGCAGACGGTTTACCGTGGGATATTTTGTCTATGAAGAGAGTAAGGGACGGGAAGTGTTTCAGGAACTCGTGAAGAAACAAGATTTTGACCACGAACTTGCAGATGCCGTAATCGACTATATCGTTTTCATGCACAGTCGCGGAGTGCTCCACGGCGATCTCAATTCCGCAAATTTCCTTTATACCAAGGATGCAGACGGCAGGTATCACTTCGACATGATTGACACCAACCGCTCACATTTTTGCGACGGCTGGCCTACCGACAAACAATGTCTGGAGAACCTGAAGCGCTTTACCCACCGCCGCGACCTCTACGAATATGTAGTTAGAGGATATGCCCAGCGCAGAGGGTGGAACGAGGAAGAAACGGTGATGAAGGCCGTGGAACTGCTCGACAGGTTTGAGAATAGGAAGAAGATACGGCTGTAAACGCATACCATATTTTTCCTAAAATACAGTTCGGGTAGTTCAACTCTCTTTGAGTCAATTACTTTTTTTCAATACCGAGTATATCAAGATAATAATTGATATAGTCATCCACTGTTTTGTCCCAATTGAATTTAGCGGCACGCTCTTTCAGCTTTTCGCCCTTTCCTACAGGGTCTGAACTGAAATCAGCCAATCCTTTTTCAACCTTCTTCGCCATATCGGAAGGAGTAAGGCTGTCGAAATAATATTCCAACTTTCCTCCAACTTCAGGAAGAGACGTAAGACGCGTTATAAACGACGGCTTACCGAAACACATTGCCTCAACGACAGGAAGTCCGAAGCCTTCGCTCAATGAAGGGAACATCATTGCCTTGCTGCGGCTCAAGAGGGCAGCTTTCTGGCCGGTACTTACCTTACCGACAAATATAACATTCTTTATGCCCTTGCTCTTTACGAGATTGTTCAGAAATTCCACATATTTCTTGCCTGCAGAACCGGCAATGACAAGTGTTTCACCGGGAAGGTATTTCATCATCTGCACAAGCAGATGTACATTCTTCTTCCTTGACCATCGCGATATATGGAAGAGGAAACTCTTTGGAAGGTTCATTCCTGAAAGGATGTTGTCGTATTCATCTTGAGACTTCGTATTCAGGTTTGTTACTCCGTTGTATATAACTCTACCGGGTTTGTTCCCAAGTCTGAAATTAGCCTCGACATCGTTTTTCGTGAAATTTGATATATATCCATAATGTGTTGCCCTATTCAATCTACGGCTTGTCAGCCATAGTTTCTTGCTCTTGTGTAGCGTTCCAATCTCATTATGAAGAAAGTTCACGTCGTGGACGGTCATTAACTGTAGCGGGGCAAGCTTTACACGAAACTTCAGGAACTGATTGGTCCAATGAAGCAAATCGAAATGCGGAAGCACCAGTTTCTTTATATTATGCAACAGAGGAAAATTAATCAGTGTGCGCATGTTGCTACCTATGCTCACATATTTAACATCATCGCCATAGGCACCTATCTGACATGGCTTTACGATAAAATATAGTTGTATTCCATATTTCTCCTTCAGTTCAGGAGCTCTTTTGCTAAGGCGTTTTGCTATGCTGTTTTCAAATTCGCCCAATCCTGTATTGAATAGATGCGAATTTGTCATCGACACGGCAATTCTTATTTCCTTTGTTTTTGTAGTCATATTATTTTTGCAGAATATATTTTATTTGTCTAAATCATCATCCTTTATCCTTATTCTTCCGTCGTAGGTAAGGAGCGTGTCTCTCGTGTATTTGTATTCGGGCGAGGCAATCGACTGCGTCTCGTCGTAGCGGTTTGACTCCACATCCATTATTCCGCACATTAGTTCGTAGACGAGGTCGTTGGTGAAATATGCGTGGCGGTGCATCTTCAGTGTATCTGATACTTGCGGATGATGCCTTTGGTATTCGTCCGACAGGTATATCCACATCGGTATCCTGACCATCTTGAAGCCGAGGAAACGCGGCGAGCGACGCATGTCGGGGATGCCGCCGTGGTCGGAGAAGTATACCATTGCCTGCAGGTTGAGCCTCTGTTTTGCCTTCTCGAAAAACTGCTGCAACACGTGGTCGGTGAAGTGTATGGAGTTGCGGTAGCACTCCACGTCGTCGCCTTGATGCAGATGGTTTTCCTGGGCGTAGCTCTCCGGATAGCGGTTGATGTAATTGAAGTGGCTGCCCTTGAGATGGAGCACCACAAGATTGTTTTTCGTAGGGTCTACATCGTCGAGAAAATCGATTAGCGAAGTGTCGAACTGCTGCACGCCGCCCACCTTCTTTACCCACGTTGCCGTGTCAGACGTGTTGGCAACGAGAGTTACCGAAGTGTCGTTAATGCCGATGTAGCTCTGGTTGCTGAACCAACGTATGGTGTATCCCGCTTTCCTTGCAATATCCACAATGGAACACGAGTCGCTGAAGTCTTTGTTGTTATACTGGTTGCGCTCCGTGAGTACACGCTCCAACGACGGCACTGTCTGCATGGCGCACGAGTAGGCATTCCTGAAAAACATGAAATGCTCCTCGTCTTTCTTCATCTTGCTCTCCCACGGCGTGGTCTCGAACGGCTGTTCCGTGAATGCGCTCATATAGTCGCGACAAGCCGATTCGCCGATTACCATTATAATAGTATGTGGCTTTTCTTTTTCTGCTGATGATGAAGAAGATTCGCTGTCGGCAACCTTGTCTTTCATTGAAACTCTCAGGTCGGCAAGTCGCTGCTCCATTCCCGTGCGGTAGCGGCGCAGACTGCGGTTATAATTCCTCACGTCGATATACAGGTTTACCACTCCGCAGCGCACAAAGAGTCCGTGGTGCGGCTTCCATATATATATGGAGAAATATATGAACAATGCTGCAACCAAAATAATCTGCCACCATTGCATGCCCTCAACGGCTGGGGTATAATTGGCAGCAATGCTTACTGTAAACACGAGAACAATGGCTACGAGAGCCAATGCTGATTTGAATATGCCGAACGACTTGACAAACTCCACCGCTTCGCTGAAATACGTGTTGAGCAGTGGCGCCATGCCGGCGTCGTCGATACATACCTTGTATGTGGCATAATACGCTATCTCGGCAAGCGGAATAATAATGAGCACCGCTTCGATGATGCCGACCACTGCTGTTGCCGCTACAGGGGAGACCGACGACAATAGTACGTGAAGAGCTGTGAGCCAACCGAAGAGGTATATGCCGAAGGCGATGTCCATGTGGTTGTCGTAGTCGGGCGACGAAGACCGGTGAGTCTTGTCATACAGTATGTTGTATGTTAATATCCATAATAGCGAAGCAGACATTGCCGCTATTGCGGAGAGCCTTAATTCGTATACTCCGGAAAAACATATCGGCAATACCGTTTGGATTGAGGCAATGAGATAACGTCGGAACTGCTGTCCGATGGAGTTTCTCGCAAGTCCCATATTATATCTCCGGAATATGCCATAGCCTATTCCAAAAAGTGTTATTGCGATAATTGTCGGTAATATAAAAGCCATAATCTATCTTTCTTGTTATAACAGAACAAATGGTTGTATTATATAAAATAGAGATGCAAAGGTAAACATTTTCTTATATTTATCCAATTGTTCTCATTTTTATAACCATATTACATATATTAAATATAAAAAGCAACAAGATATTGCATCTGCATAATGCCTTTTTTAAACGATTTACATGTCAGTGCCATAAAATTCTGTTAAATATATTCTGCAATTTGCCGTAAGCGGACAATAATCATTACTTTTGCGCCATGATGAGAAAAATTCTTTCCTTTATAATATTATTTCTTGTCTTTATTGCGACAAGGAGTGTGGCGCAGAATGCCGTCTTCGGCAATAATGTGAATCCGGAAGACCGCGAGGTGGACATGGACAACCCTACGTTCGTGCCGATGGTGAAAGTGGGGAAAGTGCTCCATGGCAAGGACAGCATTCAGTATGTTGAACTGAACAACGTGTATGTATATCCGCCACAGGTGTTCAAGAATGAAAAGGCGCGTCAGCGTTATACCCGACTGGTGTATAACGTGAAGAAGGTTCTGCCTATTGCCAAGGAGGTGAACCATATAATTATCGAGACTTATGAATACCTCCAAACGCTACCCAACAAGAAGGCAAAGGACAAGCACATGAAACTCGTGGAGGCAAGTATCAAGAAGGAGTATACGCCGAGAATGAAAAAGTTGACATTCTCGCAGGGTAAGCTGCTCATCAAACTTGTTTACCGCGAATGTAACTCCTCGTCTTACCAGCTCATAAAAGCCTTCCTCGGTCCTATCCGTGCCGGTTTCTATCAGGCGTTTGCCTGGACTTTCGGAGCAAGCCTCACAAAGAAGTATGACCCGGAGGGGGAAGACAAGGAGACGGAACGCGTGGTAAGACTCGTGGAGAGCGGACAACTGTAATTTGAATTAAGAGTTTAGAATGTAGAATGTAGAGTTGTCGGCTTCACCGATTGAGAATTGATAAATTAAGAGTTTAGAATGTAGAATGTAGAGTTTAGAATGTAGAGTGTAGAGTTTGTTGGTCTTTGACCAATTAAGAATTTGGAATTAAGATTTGACCTATAATTCATCAATCCTTAATCGCAGCGAAGCGAGAACAACTCTAAATTCTACACTCTAAACTCTTAATTTATTAATTCTCACGAGAGTGCAAGATTGTTAACCATTATGGCGATGGTTTTCAGTCGGGCATAGTCAAACGACATATACATCAGTCCGCCGTACCTGTTCTCTGTTCCCCAAGAATTCTTGCAGATAAAATATTTCCTTCCCTGCTTGTCGTGTGCAATTCCGATTATAGCCATGCAGTGGTCGTCGGTAGTACGGAAAGCTTCAAATTCCCTTTGTCTTAGTTCCTGTCCGGCATTTCGCTTATTTTCCGGCACATCAGCAACACCTTTTTCAAACGAGAAACCGTTCTCGCTGATATCCCCTTCCCAACAAACGGGATGCCCGGAGCGTAGCGAGCGCTCCATGATATTCATCATATTATTTAAGCTGACATTCAGAAACTTCTCATTGTTGTAGTTGTCGGGCAGCGACAACACCGCCTTTCTGTTCATCGGGATATGCGTAAAACTGGTGAAAGCCTGATATTCGTCGGGCATGCACACGCTATGGGCAAACTCCAGCGGTGTATATTCCATACTGTACATATACACATGAAAGGGCAACGGATTGATACTGTTGTCCATCAGTCGGTCGGCGTCCGTTCTTGTGCGCTTTAGTCCCCATCCAGCCATAGCCTCTGTTTTTATCATATTGCGCAATTTAAGTGCTGTAGCATTCATGTTGCAGTCGGAATGATACGAGTCGTAAGGCATCAGTCCGTAAGTCTGAATCAGTCGTATCAGCTGTGGCATCACGCCACGTGTAGAAATTTTCCGTGCTCCTTTGCTGAAGAAACATCTGTCCACCTGTTCCCTCATGAACATTCTTGCCACATAGGCAGCAGACAGATTTACGGAGTCGCCCCTTGTTATATGTTCTGTTTCGATAGTGGCGAGCATGGCATACGCCCAGCACAGACTGCTGCTTCCCTGGTTCTTGACTGGTGTCATCGGCAGCCGCACCTCATCAGCGAAAGAGATGTGTTGTGAAGTCTTGCTGTTGTTTCCGCATCCTGCAAAGAGTACAACAACAGTTACCACAGATAATATTTTATGAATATATCCCATATTATGAGGAATTTATAATAGTTATAAGACCAATAGGACTAATAGAACCTAATAAGACCAATAGGACTAATAGAACCTAACTAATAATCCGTTTACCCAACACGTCCTTTCCACCACGTTCTCATATACTCTCTCAGAGTTTTTCCCTTCCCTCCCTTTGGGAGGGTTAGGGTGGGTTTTCTCAGTGTCTATTCCTTCCCTCCCTTTGGGAGGGTTAGGGTGGGTTTTCTCTCATTCCACCAATTTCCCCTCAGCCATCAGTGCATTCCACATTGAGAATCTTGCCTCGGGAGCCATCCTCTCTATTTCTTCAAACAGGTGAGCGACGCTGGAGCGATGGCTGTCAGTTTCATACGGACAGAGTTTTTTCTGCTTCTCGTAGCCCTGCTGCTCAGCATAGCAGCGAATGTCAGCCTCCTCCTCCATACATAGCGGACGGATTATCGTTATCGGCATCTTCCTCATCTTTAGCCTTGCCGGCATAGTAGAAAAATGCCCCTGGAAAATCTGATTCATCAGTGACGTATGAATGATGTCGTCCTGGTGGTGCCCCAGGGCAATCTTGTTGCAACCCAGCTCCTGGGCTTTCATGAAAATCTGTTTCCGGCGGTTCCATGAACAAAGGAAGCACGGCGACTTCCGGCTGTCGGTAGACATGTCGAAGCCCGTGGTTACCACGTGTAGCTTTACGCCATGCCGCTCACAGAAATCCTCAAGATACTTCGTGTCGCTCTCGTATTTGATATTTTCCATCCGTATGTGTATGGCATGCACGCTGATGGCAGGCTTGCTGATTCGCGCCTGTCTGCCGAGCATCTCAACGAGAAACAGTGAATCCTTGCCGCCGGAGAGTCCTATTAGAATACTGTCGCCGTCTTCTATCAAACTAAATTCACGTATTGCTTTCCGGAAGCGTCTCTGCAGTCGCGCTGCAAGCTTTTGCTCTTCTGTGGGTTTTGGCATATTTGATTAGAAAAAATATTATTTATAATGTGTAGCCTTTATTGTCTTTTTATTTAAGAAAGACGAGATATACAGCTCCGATGAGCATGAGGAATGCGAGATAATGGTTCCAGTGCAGTCCCTGACCGGTGAACATCATGTTTATTATTACTGTAAACACAATCAAGCTGATGCATTCCTGGATAACCTTCAGCTGCACGAGAGTAAACGGACCGCCGTTGCCGTCGAACCCAATTCTGTTTGCCGGCACCTGACAGCAATATTCGAAGAATGCAATTGCCCATGAAAAGGCGATGACGCCAATCAGAGGCCAGTTGCTGCTTGTTCCCGTCTGCTGCAGTTTCAGATGTCCGTACCACGCCAGTGTCATGAAGATATTGCTTGCCACGAGAAGCAATACAGTGTATAATCCGCTCATTTTTAATTCCTTGTTTTTGTAGTTTCCTGTAATATGTTGCGAAATTACATATAAAACTGCTCATGACCAAAATATTGGATGAATTTATATTAAATTCTGAATTCTACTTCATACCGAAAGGAACATACAACTTAAATCGTTAAATCACAATAAATAATTTGTTCACCACTGATGAACCATTGTTCAATGATGTTGAACCAATATTCAGTTGTACTGAACAATTATTCAATGGCGGTGAACAAATTTATTCGAGCTATTGGGCTGGAAAATGTAGTAGGTGCGGTGTCTCACCGCACCTACTAACTTGAACATCATTTCGTGATGGTCAGAATTTTCATTTACAGCCGTACGGTTTGAATTTAATGGTAAAACTCTGATTTTAAATCTCGCGAGGAATAAGTTTATAGCTGAATATGTCTTTTTCAATAGTACAACTTGAATATTTATGGATATTTTTAGTATCTTTGGACCTGTTTTATGGATATAACAACCAATTTGCATATAAATTAACAATATTACAAACGAAAAAAGCATGATGAAAACAAAACTTTTAGCAGCCTTGTTCCTTTGTGGTGTTGCACTGAGTGCAGCAGCCGACGACGGCAAGGTTGACGTGCTCTACGTTGATGGTACGAGCCATGTTATTACGCTGTCGCAAGTGGCAAAGATGCAGGTGGCAGACGGCAACGCCGTTTTCTTTGGCAAGGACGGCAAAACAGCTGCAACTCACAAAATCAGCGACATCGAAAAGATTAACCTTACAGTCTCGACGACTTCGATCTCACAGACTAAGGGCGAAAACGGTATCATTGTCCGTTCCAACGGAAATACAGTGAGCGTTGAAGGTTTGGCAGACGGTAAATCTCTCGAAATCTTCTCTGCCGGAGGAGAACTGCTGAGAAAAACAACTTCAGTGAATGGCAAGGCAGCGGTAGATGTAACGTCGCTCACCAACGGAGTATATGTCGTAAAAGCCGACGGAAAGTCGCTGAAAATGGTTAAACGATAGTGGCAGAGGGTGATAGCCCTGTACCTATATATAATATATATAAAGAAAGAACAAGAATATGACAAAGAAGATATTATTTCTGCTGAGCATGCTGCTGTGTGTCGTCACGGGAGCCATGGCGCAGAATTCCGACGACAACAAGGTGTTTGTGGTTAAGAACGGCCGCATCGTGTCGTCATACGAGATTGGAAAGGACATAGACAACATTACTTTCCAAAAGAGCATCGCCCTCGATGGCAACGCCGTGCAGGTGGGCGACCAGAAGATAGAGATGAAGTCGGCAATTATAATGCAGCAGAACGGACTGATTTATGTGTTTCTCTCGCCACTCGAAGATGCCAAGACGACGGCAGACGTTGCCGGAGGCGACTACTACATGCAGATTGTAATGTCGCCAACACTGCTCGGAGAGAACATCACGCTGAGCAAGTTCTCAGAGGAGTTTGAAGAGGACGAGATGTTCCAGGTGTCTTTTATGGACAAGAAGAAGTATGACGAGGATGACAACTACGAGCCGCCGATGTTCTCGTCTGACGACTATAGCGACCTTTTCACCGACGGAACGCTGTATCTAAACTATACCGACGATGAACTCGACTTCCATTTCAGTGGCGATGCGGCAGAGGGTGCAGAGACCTTCGCAGCGCAATACAAGGGTCCGTTTACCGAGATAAAGCAGAACCCGTATTACTTCAGTGTAGACGGCGACCGCATGGATCTGCGTGCGGCATTTGCCGAGAAGGTGGCAGACGGAGTGGCTTTCTATCTTACTCCGGGAAATATCGACAAGGCAAACAGGCTCGACGACACATATTACTATATCCGTCTCTTCGTGCCAAATTCAGAAATGGACGGTACGGATATCGACATCAAGGGTAACCGCGAATATGAACTTACATTCCATGATAACGTTACCGATCCGAACAATCCGAAACTCGTCAGCCTATACAACGGCTATACGGGCAAGGGCACAGGATATGTGAGCGTGAACGACCTCGGCGACGGACTCTATAGCATTATCGTCGACGTGGAGGGTATCGGCGACGACGACTACGATGTACAGGTTGTTTACCGCGGCACTCCGGCAGAATACGACCTCTCCGTGCCGAGCAACTATACCGTGGCAGACGGCGACCCGATAGATTTGAAGTCGTGTGTAGTAGAACTCGACAATAGCAATGAAGAAAGGTCTATGTATACTATCTATCTCTCGCAGAAGGAGGGCATTACAACCGTTGAGGGTATGGCAGATGCCGATATCGTGGTAACTTATCCTGATGACTTCATCAACGACGACCAGACACACGGATTCTCTGGCACCGACGTTAACGCATTAATTTCGGTAAAATACAACGGCGAGACATACAGCCAGTCGAACACTGGCAACGCTGCTGCCATCGCACTCGGCGGCAATGCCCGCGCTACGGTGAATGCAAACAATGCCAACGTAGACTTCACCATCTTCGGATCTACCAAGTTCGGCGGTAACCTGAAGGGACACTACGAGGGCAACGCAACAAGAGTAACAAAGTAAAGGAAGGAGGAAACAGACAATGAAGAAAACTATATTATCCGTATTGATAATGGCGGCATCATTCGGTTTGACCGCCAATGCGCAGCAGAAAGTAAACCTTAACCTTGGCAATCAGACCGTTGCTACGGTGCAGCTCGGTGAGGGCGACTATATTTCCTTCGGCAGACCGGAGGGAGTGCCGGAGCAAAAAGACGTAGAGGTGGTGAAGACCGAAACGGGAAAGAACTACGTTTCTTACAAGGTGGAGACGAAACAGGCTGACAAGATGTATCAGCATGTATTGCTCCTGAAATCATATGTGGAGTTGCTGTCAATAAAAATGGGCGGTACGTTTGACGAGAACGATGAGGCTTCGCTAAAAAGTCTTTTCCAGACTCTTATGCTTGCCGGATACGGAAGCACTGGCACGGGAACGCAGACTTATACCTTCACCGATGGCGTGAAGGATGCTGCCGGACAGACTCAGTTTATTCCGGGCGGACAGGATTACTATATCGTAACATGTGGCGTTACCATGGGTGCCGACAATACACCGGCGCTCGACGACGACCTCTCGTATACAAAGGTGCGCACAGCCGACCATGGTGAGAGCAGCGAGACTCTCTCTGTTGAATATAAGGGAATCGACGACAACGGACAGGCAACCTTCGACGTGCAGCCGGGAAGTGGCATAAAGACCCTGTATTTGGTGCTTGGCAAGGCGAAGTCTATCGACGAATTTATCAACGTATACAGCTACGACTACTTGATGTTCACACAGAGCACTCAGTTCACCCGCGACCAGTGGCTCGCCCTTGGCGAAGACAATGCCCAGAAGTGGAATATCACGGAAGAGGGCGACTACTCGTTCTATGTTCTCGGTATCGACGAGAACGGTGATTGGGTGAAGGCGCAGATTCTGAATCAGCATATCAAACCTGCTGCCGACAACGACTGTCCGGAGGTTAACATCACCAATTACACAAGTGGCGATCCAGACGAAGACGGTGTAGGAAGCGTAGCCATTCAGTATGAGATAAAGACGAAGGCTGAGAGCATCAGCAAGGCTAAGATGCTCCTGATGAAGGAGAACGATTGGGACGACGCTCTCAACGTGTATATGAAGACTGGTAAATACGAAAAGCCTTCCGACGCTTGGGCTGTCTATATGGACGAATCTAAGGATGCCGTTGACGTTACAGATGCCGTGAAGGAGCTTGGCAACAAGCTCAACTATTCATGCGGGTTCTCAGAGAATGAGCGTGGCTGGTATGTGGCAGTTCTCGCCGTTACCGACAGCTACGGTACTACCGTAACACGTGCTGCGTTCCACTCTCACATGGATCCAACCAATGGCGAATGGAGCATCTTCTCACGTACCTTCCCGGTAAATGACACTCCGGCTTCGGCAAAGAAGAAGGCAATGCCGCTGATGAGTGGCACGGTAAAGATGAAATAAGCAAAAAAATATAGAGGATGTTTCTTCTATAAAACAAGAGAGAGAGTATACTTTGCGGTATACTCTCTCTCTTTATAGTTTTTTATTCAATCTCCAATTTTGTTGTTGAATTTCGTCATTCCTTATACGCCTCGGCCATAGATGCAGCAATGATATCTTCAGACGTTACCTCCTTCGGGTTAGACTTAATGTCGGAGAGGTCAAACTCGTCAATCTCGACTTCAGTCTTGCTCTTCGCCGTCTCAATCTTATTGTCGGCGACTTCACCATTTACTTCCTCGTCGTTCTTCTTTTGTGGAATAATGAAATCCTGTTTCACCTCCGTGTCGGGCACGGTGAGCACCGGTTCCTCCTCCATCTTCGTGCGGTCGCCCTTGGCTGCAAACACGGCATCGATAAACTGCGGCTTGCGCTTCAGCATCTGTAGCGTCAGCTTGCTTGCCTGCTGCTGGCTCTCCTTCTTGGAATATCCCTCGCCAGTGCCGCCCTCAAGACCTTCCACAATAACCTGATATTTGAAAACAGGACTGTTCTTGCCCTCTCTCGTCTGTTCCAGGAGTTTGAAGTCAAGTTTCACCTTGTTCTTCTGACACCACTCAATAAGTTTGCTCTTGAAGTTGATCTCCTTGTATGCCACCTTGTCGATGTTGATAAGCTGGGCAAGGATGCGCTTCTCCATGAAACGCATGCAAGCCTCGTAGCCGCGGTCGAGATACATAGCCCCGACCAGTGCCTCAAACGCATTCCCACCCATGTAGCTGTTATGGGAGGGAGTATGTTTGCCTGATTTAATCAACTGTGTTATTCCCATTTCGTTGGCAAGGCGGTTCAGCGTGTCGCGCTGTACAATCTTGCTTCGTGTGCTTGTGAGGAAACCCTCACGCTTGCCCTCGAAATGGCGATAAACGATGTCGCCCACGATGGCATCGAGAATGGCATCACCGAGAAACTCCAGACGCTCGTTGTTGAGCGGACGGCCCTTCTCATTGCGGCGGGTCACGCTCTTGTGCATCAGAGCGAGCTTGTAGTAGTGGATGCGGTGGGGATAGAATCCGAAGATGTTGTATAAAGCCGAATAAAGCTCCTTTTCCTTGCGGAAGGGGAGCCTCATTCGGTCTATGAAGTTATTAATCATCATACTTCTTGAAGATTACACAAGCGTTGTGGCCTCCGAAACCGAAGGTGTTGCTCAAGGCAGCGCGTACTGTGCGCTTCTCAGCCTTGTTGAATGTGAAGTTCAAGTTGTAGTCGATGTTCTCGTCCTTATCGTCCTCCTGGTGGTTGATTGTAGGTGGAACGATATCGTTCTTTACAGACAATACCGATACCATAGCCTCTACAGCGCCGGCAGCACCGAGCAGGTGACCTGTCATAGACTTTGTAGAGCTGATGTTCAGCTTGTATGCGTGCTCGCCGAAGAGCTGCTGGATAGCCTTAACCTCAGAGATATCGCCAACAGGGGTAGAAGTACCGTGCACGTTGATGTAGTCGATGTCCTCCGGTTTCATTCCGGCATCCTCAAGAGCGTTCTTCATTACGAGAGTTGCTCCGAGTCCCTCCGGGTGAGAGGCTGTGATGTGGTAAGCGTCGGCACTCATGCCCTCGCCAACCATCTCTGCGTAAATCTGTGCTCCGCGTGCCTTGGCGTGCTCCAGTTCCTCAAGGATAAGACAGCCTGCACCCTCGCCCATGATGAATCCGTCGCGGCTTGCGCTGAATGGGCGCGATGCGTGCTCAGGATCGTCGTTGCGTGTAGAGAGGGCGTGCATAGCGTTGAATCCGCCAACTCCGCATGCGCAGATTGCTGCCTCGGCACCACCGGCAACGATAGCGTCAGCCTTACCCAGACGGATGAGGTTGAATGCATCGGCAAGTGCGTTTGTTGAAGATGCGCATGCTGATGTTGTTGCATAGTTAGGACCGTGGAATCCGAAACGGATAGAAATCTGACCTGCTGCGATGTCTGAAATCATCTTAGGGATGAAGAACGGGTTGAACTTTGGTCCGTTCTCTTTATGGAGAGCATAATACTCTACCTCGTCCTCGAATGTCTTGATACCGCCGATGCCGACGCCGAACACAACGCCAACGCGGTTTTTGTCAACCTTCTCCAAGTCCATCTTGCTGTCGTCTACAGCCTGTACGGCAGCTGCCATGGCGAGCTGTGCGTAGCGATCCATCTTGCGTGCCTCTTTGCGGTCGATATAGTCATTGGCATTGAAGCCCTTAACTTCGCAAGCGAACTGTGTTTTGAACTTTGAAGCATCGAACAATGTAATAGGAGCTGCACCGCTCTTTCCTGCGAGCAGGTTGTTCCATGTCTCCTCTGGATTGTTACCTACTGGAGTGATGGCGCCGAGTCCTGTTACTACTACTCTTTTTAATTCCATATTGTATATATAAGTATAAGAGATGATATAAGAAAAAAGGTGAAAGAAGTGAGGTGAGATCCTGTGTCTTTCGGTCTCATCTCACCACTTTCACCTTAAGCTTATATCACTTCAGATAAATTATTTTGCGTTCTCCTCGATGTACTTGATAGCGTCGCCAACAGTAGCGATTGACTCTGACTTGTCATCTGGAATAGTGATGTTGAACTCCTTCTCAAACTCCATGATGAGCTCTACTGTATCCAGAGAGTCAGCGCCGAGGTCGTTTGTGAAGCTTGCCTCTGGCTTAACCTCAGACTCCTCAACACCCAGTTTATCAACGATGATAGCTTTTACTTTTGATTCAATTTCTGACATAATTGTAATGTTTAAAATGTTTTAAATTGTTTTCTGCTTAAAAAATCGGATGCAAAGGAACGAATTTTTATTTACGTATGCAAGTATTTGTTGTAAAAAAGCACTATTTGATGCACAAACACACCCACATTGTGCATATTTTTAGCTGTTTTTACTCCCATTTCTCCCGTCGGAGTGGATAATTTCCACGTAATTCTTCAAACTTGTCGGGAGTGGATTTCAGTCGCCGGCTGTCGTCGAGAGGGTTGTAAAGTTGTAGCTTTTTGTCGTTTTCGTCTCCATGTGGTGTCATGGTTGGCGGTAGCGACGGCGGCGTTATGTGCCAGCGGTTCTCGATACCGAAGAAGCGGCAGAGACCCTCTACAGCCATATTGTCGGCATTTGTCTTGCCGTCTGCACTGTATCCGGCAATGTGGGGCGTTCCTATATATACCTTATTTAATAAGGTGAGGCTTATATTTGGTTCGTTTTCCCATGTGTCGATAACGGCATCGGCTACATATCCTTTATCTAAGGCATTGAGCAGGGCAGCGTTGTCTACCACTCCGCCGCGACTGGTATTGATAATGAAAGGATGGCATTTCAGCCGATGGAAGAAATTCTCGTCGGCGAGATAAAAAGTGGGGCAGTTGCCAGTTTTCGTAAGTGGCACATGGAATGTAATGACCTTACATTCTTTTTCTATGCTTTCCATCGATACAAACTCTTCCGCCGTTGAACCCGAATTCTGAAGCGGAGGGTCGCAAATGAGCACCTTGAACCCCATGGCACGCGCTTCTGCCGCAACCTTTGAGCCTACGTGTCCGTAGCCTACAACGCCAATAGCATCTTTTGCCGGGTCGAGTCCCTTTTCGCGGCAGAGCAGTATCAGTGTGGAGCGCAGATACTGTGCCACGCTGCCGGAGTTGCATCCCGGACAGTTCATCCATTTTATTCCGGCACGCTTCATGTATTCCGTGTCGATATGGTCGAAACCGATGGTAGCTGTGGCAATAAACTTCACTTTGCTCCCGGCAAGCAGCTGTTCGTCGCAGTGTGTACGTGTCCTCACTATCATTGCATCAGCGTCTCTCACGTCGTCGGCACTAATGTCGGCTCCCTTTATATATACAGCATCGGGGGTTATCTGTGATATGGTTTCCCTGATGTATGGTATCTTGTCGTCTATTACAATTTTCATTTCTCTTTTCTTCTTGAATATGTATGGCAAAGGTATAGCTTATTGTTGAGAAAAAACAGAGAGATGATAAAAATGTTTTTCTAAGTGTCATAGAAATATCATTAACGCACTATTTGTCATACTCGGGATATGAGAATACCGTCGTGTCTATCCAGTCCCATTCCGTCTCTTCGTCCATATCATAAACGGAGCTATTGTGGATATATATCGGCAGATACAAGTCTTTGTATGCTTCCGTACATTCCACTATGCTTTTGCTCTTTTTATTCCTGCTTATCATTTTGTAAACCTGCCAGCAGTCGGCTACAACTTGAATTTCGCAATTCTTAGATTTCAGCACATGAATCACCTTTCCGTTTTCCTTGTATGAACCGGAGTAGCATAGCTTGTCGGCAGAGTTCGTATTTTTCTTTTCATTTTGTTGTTTCAGACGACGGATGTTATTGTATATGCCGTCATAATATCCTCCGACAGCTTTTGTGGCTTTCTTGACGAATGCCTGCTTTTCTTTCTCGGATATATTATAGTTGCATTTTTTTACATGTCCGTTTTCTAAATACAACTTGCCGCCCTTACAATTAATATCGCAATTTATTTCAACGTACAAATCCCGGTTCCGTTCCATACATCTGAACATTGTCTTGAATCCAAGTAAGCTGCTGTAGAATCTCAGAATGCTGAGAAATTGTTTCGGGAATTCGTCAAGATTTCCTAAGGACTCAATACGGCAGTCTGATTTTGCCCTAAATTCTTTCTTCAATTTTTTCAATTTTGGAACAGATGCCAATTTGTTTAGTATAAGTCCTGTCATATCTACTGATGTTGCAACGACTTCCTCTAACTGTATGGAACTTTCTTTTAGAACAATATTACATTCTGTATTCTCACCAGAAACGCAGATTCTGTCTTCTCTTGGTGAATATCCTAAACATGTAACCTTTAAGGTGTATCTGCCGTTCATAATGTTGTCAATGACAAACATCCCGTTTTTGTCGGCAGAGACAACTTTCCTGTTTTCCAATAACATGACAGTGGCAAAAGCTACAGGATGGTTTTCACCGTCCGTAACCTTCCCTTTGATAATTGCCGCCTCCAGTAAAGAAGGCAGCAATATAAATATTATAAAAGAAATGATTCTTGTCATAACTGTTGATTTGTTTTGTTAATTAATTTAATATTGCAATATTTGTCTGCAAATATATATAGTATGATAAACAATTGCAAGCTTTTTAAATGTTTTCTATTAAAATAATAAGTAAATTGTTTATTGAAATATCATATTGATATATTCTACCTATTATATAATAAGCATTTATTATTATAAATCAGCATTAAAAATGCAACATATATAAGAATTACCCTATGCTACCACTTATAATTTTTATTTTATTCTTCTATCCGCCATTCAGTGATAGTGCGCTCCTCGCTACTGTAGTTCACGCCAACTTTCACCAGTCGTTTGCCGTCGGCAGTGCTTTGCGGTGCTCATGTCGAAATGGAGCACAGGGTGCTTTATCCAATTCTTTTCATAATCACCCATGGCAAGACCGTCGAACAAGTCTTTACGACCTTCGTAATAGGCATGTATCATCGAGGCAAACAGCGACTTGCCGAACCGCCTCGGGCGATTCAGAAACACATACTGATAACCATTTTTTTATGAAATCTACAAGATATTGCGTCTTGTCGACATAAAAATAATTACGCTCCCTAATCTCGCAGAACGTCTGTATTCCTACCGGATATTTTCTCGTCTGTGCCATAGTTCCTCTTGTTTTACTTGCTTACCTACTGTAAAAAATACTGCAACCGGCATCTTTGTGCAAATTTAATGATTATTTGAATAATCGACAAATTTCTTACATCAAATAAACTGTGATATAACGACAATGAATTCCGTGGGGCGATATGCGCCGGATTGGACGACAGTCAGGAAACTTAAATAAAGAAAAGGGAGAGAAACACTGTTCAGAACAGTATTCCTCTCCCTTTACTATTGTCATAATGCCTTTTCAGGCGTACACTATCTTTTATTTAGACTCGTGAACATACAGGTTCCATCCAAGATAGCTGTCGATAGCCTCTTCGATGATGCCGGCAACATCGCCGCGGACAAGAGCCACATGATGCTCAAATCCATTCTTGCAGATATACTTCATGAGTTTCTGCAGCTCCGGAACTTCAGTAACAACAATACATCCGTCCATTCCGTATGGGTCGTCGGTCATTTTTCCTTCGCCGAGGTATGCCTTTATGCAGCCCTTGGTATCGTCGGTAGAGATGCGGAAATAAGTGAAGTCGCCTGCACTCACCTTAGCATATACAGCACCGAAGGTATTAATCTTTCCTAATGTCCTGCCAAGAACACCGAGCGGACCAAGACGCAGGTTGTCGTTGCCGATGAATGATTTAGGGAAGTTTCCGCAGTGGGTACATACGCATTTGTTGCGGTCCTCGGCAAAGTTGTTGTTCCAGTCGGCAATAGCCGAAGGCTCACCAGAGGCAAGAGTCAGAGCAAGCATAGACACGGCACCGGCGATATCCGTTTCGCAGGCAGCCGGAATTCCGGCTTCGCTGAGCATACTCATTGTTACGCAAGCAGCGCATCCGAAGTTCTGCTCCAGAGAGTCCCAACACTGTATAGCCACGGCGTCAACCTGGTTAGCTTCAACCCAACGGTTCACTGCAACGCCGAACTTGCACTGCAGACGCAGTTTCTCCTTGTAAGTTTCCGGCACTTCAGCATATCCGGCAACCTTCTCCATCTGTTTGAGAAGATCAGAATCGCTGTCCTCAATTGCCTGTGCAGCATAGAGAATCTCGCTCAAGTCGGCAGGAACAACGGTGATACCCGAAGCCTGTAGCAGTTTCTCGCTTGCACGACAGGTGTTGAATCCCAGCGGACGAGTTCCGATCTGTCCTATACGTGCATGGCTCAGTCCTTTTACCACGCGGCAAACAGCAGCAAAGCGGTTAATGTCTTGAGCCAGAAGTGGTGAATATACAGAATATGTATGCAGGGTGGTATCAGTAAACGGAATACCATACTGATACAAGTTGTTGCAAACAGAAATCTTTCCGCAGAAAGCGTCGCGGCGACTGTCAAGGTCAACCTTGTCGTTTTCGTCGTCGCAAGCCTGTACCAATACCGGAACATGTAGGTCAGCAACGCTGATGGCATTGATGATACCGATCTCAAAGCCGAAGTTAGGCAGCGATACGATGATTCCGTCAATGCGGTCGCGGTTCTGGCGGAACAGTTCAGCGCATTTCAGTCCGTCTTCGCGGGTCTCGATACTGCTGCTGCCTGTTGGGGTAGCATCCTCGGGCAGTATAACATAGTCGTAGCCATTGTCCTCAATAGTCTTGAGGAGCTGCTTGCGTACGTCTCTGGCAAGTTCAGAGTTAAAATATGCACGTGTGCCGATGATGACACCGAAACATTGTTTCTTGTTCATAATATTAAAATTTTAGACCCACCCTGTCCCTCCCAAGGGGAGGGAATGACAATTCAAAAGCAATTAACGTGTAATTCAAATGCCATGAGTGGTATAAGTTAATGTATTATATATTTTATTTCTCTTCCCGTTAATTCCCCTTAGTCCCCTTATTATATCAAAGCTAATTTCATTCCCTCCCTTTGGGAGGGTTAGGGTGGGTTTGGGGTTACTTTATCAGTTGCTTCACGGCATTGTGCCAACCCTCGATATTTTTGTTAATCCAGTCCTCGTTGTCTTGAGCCTCGATGCGCCATTTGCTGTGGCGTAGCTTAGCCACTTCGTCGAAGCTTGTCCAAACCTTTCTCGACAGTCCGTTCATTATAACAGCTCCAAGTGCAGAAGCCTCCTCAACGTCGGAGCGGTTTACCGGAACTCTCAGGCAATCAGCCTGGAACTGCATCAAGAACTTGTTCTTTGTCGGTCCGCCGTCAACGCGGATTTCCTTCAGGCTGATGCCTGCCTTGACGGTCATAGCCTTTACGAGATCATTAATCTGATAAGCAATCGACTCCAGTGCAGCCCTCAGGAAATGAGCTCTTGTCGTGGCAAATGTCATCCCCATAACGGCTGCCTTCACGTTGTCGTTCCACCATGGAGCGCCAAGTCCAGCAAAAGCCGGTACGAAATACACTCCGCCGTTGTCGGCAACAGAAGTAGCCTCGGCTTCCACGTCAGCAGGCGAAGCAATCATCTTCAGCTGTTCCTGAAGCCATTTCAGTGTAGCTCCAGTACTGTGTATATTTCCCTCAAAAGCATAGAAAACCTTTCCGAGCGCAGCAAAACCGATAGAAGTAACGAGTCCTTCTGGTGCAGGAGCCGCTTTCTCGCCAATGTTAACCATCACTGAAGAACCGGTACCGTAGGTTGCCTTTCCGAGACCCTCCTCGAAACACATCTGTCCGGTGAGAGCGCCATGAGAGTCGCCAAGGACTCCGGCGATAGTTATCGGCTTGTCGAAAATCCCCCCTACAGTAGTTTCTCCGAACTTGCTGTCGCAAGGCAGCAGTTCCGGCATCATGCTTCGTGGAATAGTAAAAAGCTTGAGCAAGTCATCGTCCCACTGTAGCGTATGAATATTCATAAGCATCGTCCTTGATGCATTAGTATAGTCAGAGACATGGCATCTGCCGTCGGTAAGTTTCCAGATAAGCCACGATTCCATCGTGCCCATCAGCAAATCGCCACGTTCAGCCTTTTCCCTCGCCCCGTCTACGTTATCGAGAATCCACTTAGCTCCGCTTGCGGCAAAATAAGGGTCGATGAGCAGTCCGCTCTTATCCATAACCATCTTGCTGTAGCCTTCGGCTTTCAGCTTGTTGCATATCTCGGCACCGCGCATACATTGCCATACCACAGCGTTGTAGACAGGCTTTCCGCTGTTTTTGTCCCATACCACAACCGTCTCCCTTTGGTTGGTAATAGCCATGGAATAGTTAGCCTCCATGTCGCATCCCCTCATCAGTTCCTTTACGGCGAGCAACATGTTGTTGTAAATCTCCTCAGCATCGTGTTCCACCCATCCCGCCTTTGGGTAATACTGGTGGTGTTCCACGTTGACACGCTGCAGCATCTCGCATTGCTCATTGAAGAGCATAGCCTTTGTTGCCGATGTGCTTTGGTCTATAGCGATTATATAATTCATATAAAATGGAGTATATCTTTATTTTTTCAAGAAATCCAGAGCACTCTTTACGATACCCTCGGCATCCAGTCCGTAGTGGTGGAAAATTTCCTTGTTAGTTCCGTGTACCACATTCTCGTCAGGAATACCGATAATGCGAACAGGTACAGGATTTTCCGACAGGGTCTCGGTTACGATACCTCCAAGACCACCAAACTGGCTATGTTCCTCCACTGTGATAATTCTGCCCGTTTCAGCAGCAGCCTTCTTTATAGCTTCAGCATCATAAGGCTTCAGCGAAGCCATGTCAAGAACGCGTGCGCTTATGCCTTTCTCCTTGAGCTGCAGTCCTGCCTGGTAAGCATGATAAACCGTTTCGCCAGTACCGATGATTGTCAGGTCATTACCGTCGAGAAGCATATTAGCCTTGCCGAGTTCAAAGTCGAAATCATCATTCTCGTAAACATCCGGTACGGCAGCACGGCCTACACGAACATAAACAGGATGTGGAAAATCAACGAGCAACTTTACCAGTTTGCGTGTCTGGCGCGCATCACAAGGCAATACGATGTTCATTCCAGGGAAGGTGCGCAGTGCAGCAATGTCGTGCAGACTGTGGTGGGTAGCACCAAGAGCACCATAGGCAACGCCACCGCTGACACCAAGAATCTTCACCGGATTCTCGCTATAAGCCAAGTCAACCTTTACCTGTTCCAGACTTCTTGCCACATAGAAGCAAGCCGGTCCGCAGGCGAAGACCTTCTTTCCGCTGTGTGCCAGTCCGGCAGCAATGCCGACGGCATCCTGTTCTGCGATACCACATTCAACAAACTGTTCCGGCAGTTGCTCGGCAAAGTCGTTAAGGGTAACGGAGCCACGGGCATCAGTGGTGACTGCAACAATATCTTTGTCCTCCTTTGCCAGTTCCAGCAAAGTGTCAGTAAAACTCTTTCTACAAGCTATCATATTAAAAATAATGTGTTTTAAAGGTTCTTTAATCTTTCGTCAATCTCAGCGAGAGCCTGTTTATACTGCTCCTCGTTAGGCATTCCGTGGTGCCATTTAGCCACATTCTCCATATAAGAGACACCTTTTCCCTTTGTAGTGTTCGACACGAGCAGGTGTGGCATGCCGTTGTTGTAGTCGATGCTGTCGATGGTATTTACGATATCCTCCATCTCATCTCCGTCCATCAGTTTCACATCCCATCCGAATGCCGTCCAGCGCTCCTTGATACTCTCCAGAGCCATCACGTCTTCGGTGTTTCCACTAATCTGCAGATGGTTGCGGTCGATAATAGCCACGAGGTTGTCGAGCTTGTATTGGTGTCCAGCCATAGCAGCTTCGTAGATAGAACCTTCGCCCTGTTCTCCGTCGCCCATCATTACAAAAGTCTTGTAATTCTTTTTGTCCATCTTAGCAGCGATAGCCATACCTACACCGATAGGCAGTCCGTGTCCCAGCGCTCCGGTGTTCACCTCGATACCGGAAACCTCAATAGTAGGGTGGCCACTCAGGATAGAACCATATTTGCCGAGAGTGTCAGTAATTTCCTTTTTCAGGAATCCCTTAGCTTCAAGAGTAACGTAGAGAGCCTCGACGCAGTGTCCTTTGCTCAGGATAAAGCGGTCGCGGTTCGGATTCTTCGGATCTTTAGGATCCACGTTGAGATACTTGAAATAAAGGGCAGTCATGACGTTCAGGCATGACAGGTCGCCGCCGATATGTCCGGCACCAGCATTATAGACCACTTCGATAAGTCTTCTGCGGTCCACTTCGGCTTGTTTTGTAAGTTCTTTTATATTCATTGTTATAATAGTTTTGTTTTTCAGTTATTTGAAAGTAGTCGTTCCCTACCTTTTTATATATATAACGTTTCCGCATGTTATTTGTAACACCTGTATTCAAACTAAAAATTTCCCGGTTAAGAATAAGCAAGTCCGAGAGACATTAGCAATGAATAGGTAGATACCGGCAGTAACCATTCCCCTTATCATCAGATATCCATTCAATGTAGTTATATTTATAAGCGTTTTAAGTTCGTGGAAGCGATTTATTGCAAATTCGTTGGCTATCTGAAATTATTTTATTAGATTTGCCACAAAATTAAAACAACAGAAGCGTTATGACATTCACACAACTATGCAATAAGGTGTTCAATCTTGCCATTGACGATTATCATATAAACGATGATGTCGATACACCGATAAAGAACCCCTACGACCGTGATTCTATAGAAAACCGTCTGTATCTGAAGTGCTGGATTGACACTGTGCAGTGGCATCTGGAGGATATTATCCGCGACCCTCACATCGATCCGCTCGAGGCATTGAAACTGAAGCGGCGCATAGACCGCAGCAATCAGGACCGCACAGACCTCGTAGAGCAGATTGACAGTTATTTCCGTATGAAATACAGCGATGTAAACGTATTGCCGGATGCAACCATCAATACTGAAAGTCCGGCATGGGCAGTAGACCGCTTGTCTATACTTGCCCTGAAGATATACCACATGCGTGAGCAGGTGGAGCGTACCGACGCTACACCGGAGCATAAGGAAAAATGCAGCAAGAAACTCGATGTGCTCTTAGAGCAGCAAGTAGACTTGAGTACTGCAATAGACCAGCTGCTTGATGATATACAGGCTGGCAGGAAATACATGAAGGTATACAGACAGATGAAGATGTATAACGATCCTTCGACAAATCCTATTCTCTACGCTAACAAAAAGAAATGAAGACAGAACACATACTTGTTATTCGTTTCTCGGCCCTTGGCGATGTGGCGATGACGGTGCCTGTGGTTTACTCTCTGGCGAAGCAATATCCAAATGTAAGGATAACGATGCTGAGCCAGAAATTCGCCCGACCGTTTTTTGAACACATGCCACACAACGTGGGATTCATGGAGGCAGACCTCAAAAATGAATATCACGGAGTGAAGGGACTCAATGCCCTTTACCGAAGACTAATGGCAAAGAATTTTACTGCGATAGCTGATTTGCATAGCGTTCTGCGCTCGCAGTATCTTCGCATGCGTTTCAGTATCGACCGCTTCAATGTGGCGCATATCGACAAGCACCGTAGCGACCGCCGTCTCATTACGTCGCAGAATGACAAGCATCTGCATCAGCTCCATACCTCGTTTGAGAATTATGCAGATGTCTTTGCAGCACTTGGGTATCCGGTGAATGTAGATTTCAAGACGATATATCCAGAGGGAAAGGGTAACTTGTCTCTTCTTCCGGAAACATTCCAGACACGGAACGAAGAGGATGTATGGATAGGAGTTGCCCCGTTTGCTGCACACAAGGGTAAGATATATCCTGAAAATCAGATGGAGAAGGCTCTTGATTTGCTTTCCGCGAAATTTCCGAAAAGCAGAATATTCCTGTTCGGCGGTGGAAAGAACGAGACGGAGACGATGCGGAAGTGGAGTGAGCGCAACAAGAACGTGATAAACGCTTCGGCTCTCCTCGGTGGAATATCCAATGAACTGATACTTATGAGTCATCTGGATGTCATGATTTCTATGGACAGCTCTAATATGCACATGGCGTCGCTTGTCGGCACTCCAGTGGTCAGTATATGGGGAGCCACCCATCCTTATGCCGGTTTCATGGGGTGGGGGCAGAGCATTGACAATGCCGTTATGCTCGACATGCCGTGCCGGCCGTGCAGTATCTATGGCAATAAACCTTGTGTAAGGGGGAATTATCCTTGTCTGACATCGATAACTCCCGAAATGATTGTTGACAGGGTTATGTTTCAGCTTCAGAAGTCAAGAATGTAGAGTTAAGGATTAAGAATGTAGAGTTAAGAGTTAGTTGGTCTTTGACCAATTCCGAGTTTATGAGTCGAGAATTAAGAAATCTTCAATTTAAATTCTAAATTCATCAATTCTTAATCGCAGCGTAGCGAGAATAATTCTTAATTTTAAACTTTAAATTCTAAACTAAAAAATAATAATAGGTAAAAAGGCAAGGTCTCTTTGTTCGGAAACCTTGCCTTTATTTTTTTTCTTGTCCGTCAAAGAGCGGACCTAAGTTGCTGTCTATTATTTGTTGAGAGCGTCCTCAACGTCAGCTCCAGCCTTGAATTTAGCAACCTTCTTTGCAGCGATCTGGATCTTCTGCTTTGTTGCAGGGTTGATACCTTCACGAGCCGGGCGCTCGTTAACGCTGAATGTTCCGAAACCAATCAGGGCAACCTTGTCACCAGCAACGAGTGCGTCCTTTATAGCAACTACAGTAGCGTCAAGTGCTTTCTTAGCGTCAGCTTTGCTCAGACCTGCGCCAGCTGCGATTTTGTCAATAAGTTCTGTCTTGTTCATAATTGTTATTGTTTTAGATTAATAATATTTTGTTCTTTTATTCCGTATCCGTATCATCTTGTCCGTGTCGGCAAAGCCATATTGTGGCAAAATGTTTCGCAAATATACTTGAAACCTTTTATAAATCAAATAAAAAACGGAAAAAAGTTATGAATATGATTAAAAAAAGTGGGATAGCCCCATGTTTTATGGCTTTTAACGGATATTTTTCGTACTTTTGCCAACCGATTTTATAAATGACTTAATAAAAGTGATTATGCGAGATATTCCAGCAATAACAAAGAATCTGCTCATCATCAACGTTCTGATGTTCGCTGCCTATTGGGTGTTCTCCCGACTTGGCATTGACCTGAACGACTTACTCGGACTGCATTTTTTCCTCTCGTCCGACTTCCATATCTACCAGATCATCACATACATGTTCATGCATGCAGGATGGACTCATATCTTCTTCAATATGTTTGCCCTCTGGATGTTTGGAAGGATAGTGGAGAGCGTATGGGGACCGAAACGCTTCCTTACCTATTATCTTGCCTGTGGCATTGGCGCCGGACTGATACAGATGATAGCTCAGTTCGTTTCTTTCTATGCGATTGCAGACGAACAGATACCGGGCTTCGGCTTCGGTGATATAATGACCGTAGTGCATAACAGCGAGGCCGTGCTCGGCAGCTGGACCACGGTGGGTGCTTCGGGGGCAATCTATGGTATATTGCTCGCTTTCGGAATGTTATTCCCCGAGGAACGTATCTTTATCTTCCCTTTACCCGTGCCGATAAAGGCAAAATGGTTCGTGGTGTTGTATGCCGTACTCGAACTGTCGTTGGGTCTCGGGATGCCTGGCGACAGCGTGGCACACTTTGCCCACTTAGGCGGAATGCTCGTAGGTTTCCTCCTTATCAGATACTGGCGCAAGAATCCGTATGGCGGCTTCGGCGGCGGTATGTATGGAAATTATGCCGGACAGAGAAGCATTTTCGGTAAGATGAAGGACTATTGGGAGAAACACTCCCGGAAGACTTTCGGCAAGACTTCTACTAATACCCGTAGGGAAACAGACTGGGAGTATAATGCAAGGAAAAAGCAAGAACAGGACGAGGTGGACCGTATTCTCGACAAGATACGCAAAAGCGGCTACGACAGTTTGACGGCAGATGAAAAGCAAAAGTTGTTTGACAATGGCAGACGATAACAATCGCCAATAATGTAAGAATGCTGAACCAGATTAAGAAATCCGTAATACAGATGCTGACGGGTGCCAATATCGCCGTCATCATACTGATGCTCCTCGTGGGCTTCAGCTACAGGCTCAACCCTGTAGAACACCCGCTGACGGCAACCGTTGGACTTGTCTTCCCCGTTTTGCTCGCCACGGATATTGCCTTCCTGCTGCTATTCCTCGTCTTCCGCAAGAGGCTCGTCTTTATACCGGTGGCAGGACTGGTGTTGTGTTATGTTCCGATAAGATACTATGCGCCGATAAACATACCGCATTCCACACCCGATGATGCCATAAAGGTAATGTCGTATAATGTTTTTATGTTTAATCGCAGCGACAGCACCGGTCTACGAAGAATTGCCGAATATGTGAACAACAGCGGGGCCTCGATAGTGTGCATGCAAGAGGCAGACATCAATGATGCCGTGAAGGCGGCATTTGCCAACGACTATAAATATATCGACTCGGCGAGGACGGCAAACTTCAGCGAATCGCAGATAATCCTCAGCAAATATCCGATACTCTCTAAAACAAGGATAAACGAGGATGTGAAAGGCTGTTTGTGCGTAGCCTACGAAGTGCTCGTCGACGGCGACCGTACTACGGTTATTAACTGCCACCTCGAAGGAACCGGACTGACTCCCGAAGAGCGAAAAGACTTCCATAAGCTGGTGAAAGGCAACTGGCAGAGCGACACAATAGGATCAGAATCAAAGCGCATGATAGTAAGACTCGGAGAGGCGTCGCGACGCCGAACGCCACAGGTGGAGGGCGTCTTGAAATACATCAACAGCCGCAAGGGAGAACCCGTGCTTCTCTTTGCCGACATCAACGACACGCCGATTTCGTATTGCCGCGACCAACTCGCAAAGAACTTGACAGACTGTTACGTCGCCACAGGCAACGGTCCCGGAATATCCTATCATTACAACACCTTCTACGTAAGGATAGACAATATAATGTGCTCCTCAGATTGGCAACCTTATAACTTCAAAGTAGATAGAGACATAGACGCCTCAGACCACTATCCGATATGGGGATATATAAAGAAAACGCAACATAAAGACAAAAAAAGCCACTGACAACCCAAGAAGTTAAAAAAAAATAAGTATCTTTGCACGCTATGTAGCCCATAGCGTGCTCTTTAGAGTGAAATCATAACAGAATGATACCAAAAAATCAAGCTGAAAACTATAATTAAAAACAATAAAAACAAAATGCAAAACAAAGGAATTGTAATTGTACTGGCAGTCTTAATGACCCTTGCAAGCATCTTCTATTTGTCTTTCTCCGTTGCAACAGGCTACTACGACAGCCAGGCGGCAAAGATAAAGGATCCGATTGCTCAGCAGGATTATAAGGACTCAGTGAAGTACCTCGGCGTTTATTCCTACCAGCGTTGTCTCGAGACACAGATTGGTCTGGGTCTTGACCTCAAGGGCGGTATGAACGTTATCTTGGAGATTTCTGTTCCTGACGTAGTGGAGACACTGGCTGACCACAAGACAGACGCTGCCTTCGTGAAATCAATGGAACAGGCTAAGAAGGAAGAAGAGACAAGTCAGAGCGATTTTATCTCTCTCTTCATCAAGTATTACAAACAGAATGCACCGGGCCATCGCCTTGCTGAGATTTTCGCTACACAGCAGCTCAAGGGACAGGTGAGCACACAGAGCTCCGACAAGGAAGTCGAGACTGCTCTCCGTGCACAGGTGCAGTCGGCTATCGACAACTCATACAACGTCGTGCGCAACCGTATCGACAAGTTCGGTGTCGTTCAGCCTAACATCCAGAAACTCGAAGGTCAGGAAGGCCGCATCATGGTCGAGATGCCTGGTGTACGCGAACCGGAACGTGTCCGCAAGCTCCTCCAGGGAAGTGCAAACCTCGAATTCTGGGAGACATACAACAGTGAGGAAGTTACTCCTTATCTGCGCCAGCTCGACCAGCTCGTAGCAAACGGCGGCGAGGCTGCAAAGAAAGATACCGCAGCTGCCGAGAAGAAGAACGACGCTGAAGAGAAGGCACAGGTTGCAGCAAAGAATGCTCCGGCAAAGCTTTCAGTTTCTGCTGCCAAAAAGGGTGCTGCCGAGAAGGCTGCCGCAGCTTCAGAGAGCGCACAGCTTGCTCAGGCAAAGAAGACAAATCCGCTTCTCGCCGTTCTGCAGCTCGCTCCTCAAGGTTCAATGAGCGTTGTAGGTTATGCTAACGTTCGCGATACCGCTGCCGTAAACAAGATTATCTACTCTGCTGCAGCAAAGCAGGTTCTGCCGTCTGACGTAAAACTCCTGTGGGGCGCAAAGCCAGCCGACGGACTTTCTGTAAAGAATGTATATGAGCTGTATGCACTGAAGGTTACACAGAGCAACGGACACGCTCCTCTCGAGGGTGATGTCATCACTGATGCAAAAGACGAGTTCGACCAGATGTCAGGTCGTCCGAGCGTAAGCATGTCGATGAATTCCGACGGTGCACGCCGCTGGGCAGAACTCACAAAGGCTAACGTGGGCAAGGCTATCGCCATCGTTCTCGACGGTGTGGTTTACAGCGCACCTCGCGTTAACGGCGAAATCTCTGGAGGAAACTCTCAGATTACAGGTAACTTCACTATCGAAGATACAAAAGACTTGGCTAACACTTTGAAGTCTGGACGTATGCCGGCACCTGCACGTATCGTACAGGAAGACGTCGTTGGCCCTACTCTCGGTGCACAGTCTATCCAGCAGGGTCTCATCTCATTCGTTGTTGCTTTCATCCTCTTGATGCTCTACATGGTTCTCATGTACGACTTCATCCCGGGTATGATGGCAAACTTCGCATTGCTCGTAAACCTCTTCTTTACTCTCGGAATCCTAACCTCGTTCCAGGCTGCACTTACCATGCCGGGTATCGCCGGTATCGTGTTGACACTTGGTATGGCGGTGGATGCCAACGTGCTTATCTACGAGCGTACAAAAGAGGAACTGCGTAAGGGCAAGGGACTGAAAGATGCAATTAAGGCAGGTTACGGAAATGCCTTCTCGGCAATCTTCGACTCCAACTTGACTTCTATCATCACCGGTGTTATCCTGTTCGTATTCGGTACAGGTCCTGTTCGCGGATTCGCTACAACACTTATCATCGGTATCTGCTGTTCATTCTTTACAGCCGTATATCTCACACGTCTTATCTACGAGAACCGTCTCGCCAATGACAAGTGGCTGAACCAGACCTTCACCACCCGCATCTCGCGCAACTTCTTGCAGAATAACCACGTGAACTTCATGAAGATGTACAAGAAGACCTTCACCATAACCGGCATCCTTATCGCCGTATTCGTGGTAAGCTTCTTCGTCCGCGGATTGAGCAAGAGCATCGACTTCACCGGTGGTCGCAACTATGTTGTGAAACTGGAGAAAGCCGTTGAGCCGGAGGATGTAACAAAGGCTCTGCAGGCATCATTCCCTAACAGCTCGGTAAGCTCACTGGCTCTCGGTACAGACCACAAGACAATACGTGTCTCTACCAACTACAAGATAGAGTCGAACAGCCCAACCATCGACGACGAGGTTGAGGAAATCCTCTTCAAGTCGTTGAGTAAGGCTGGAATGGTAACGCAGAAGAGCGTTGAGGCATTCAAGAACCCAGACGTACGTGCCGGCGGTTCTATCATCAGTAGTGCAAAGGTAGGTCCGTCAGTGGCTAAGGATATTACATACGGAGCAATCATCAGCGTCATCTTCGCTCTTGTTGCAATCTTCCTGTATATCCTGTTGCGTTTCCGCAATATCGCATTCTCGCTCGGTTCTACAGCAGCTTTGGCTATCGATACCGTAGTGGTGCTCGGCTTCTACTCACTGTTGTGGAACGTGGTTCCGTTCTCTCTCGAGATAGACCAGACCTTCATCGGAGCTATCCTGACCGTAATCGGTTACTCTATCAACGATAAGGTGGTGGTATTCGACCGTATCCGTGAGAATCTGAACCTCTACAAGAAGCGTGACTACTTCACTATCTTCAACAATTCGTTGAACGAGACACTGGCTCGTACCGTAAATACATCACTCACAACATTGATCGTGTTGCTCTGTATCTTCATCCTCGGTGGTGACAGTATCCGCAGCTTCGCTTTTGCAATGATTATCGGTGTAATCTTCGGTACTCTGTCTTCAATCTTCGTTGCTGCTCCTATCGCTTACATGACATTGAGCAAGCGTGACAAGGGCGAGCGCGGCGACAAGACTATCGAGGAGATGGCATAAGCCTATTATATATAAGGTGGAAAAATAACCGTCGTGGAAAGCGACAATGCTAATATCAGCGCCATGCAGAGAAATACTGCATGGCGCTTTTTTTATAAAAAAGTTTTTTGGCATTTTACCCTCACACCCTCACACATAGCCCTGAAACGCCATGTACATCGGGGTTTCAGGTGGTGAGGGATAGTGTGAGGGGTGGTGAGGGTAAGAACTTTATAATATGTATGTTATCGGAAGTCCTCTTGCGCCTTTTAGACAAAAACCTACAAAACACCCTCTGACAAGTAAAACCCTCGTTCCTCGGGCTTGGCGGTGTATTACCGTATTTCCTTGCGAGAACAAGTTCTCGCCGGAAATCCGTCAATACATTGCCAATGTCTACGGCATTTTTACTTGTCAGAGGGCGATAAACCTAAAAACATTCAACCTGTACGGTTAGAAATTGTAGTAGGTGCGGTGTCTCACCGCACAATTAGGAACGGTATATTGTATTTTCCATCTATAAATAGTAATAGTATTCTTGCTACTGTGCGGTGAGACACCGCACCTATTACCTTGACATCGTTTACTCCTATCGTTTCTACCAAACACCTTTGGTGCTTCATCGTTGCACCAAAGGTGCAGAATACGTGCCCCTTTTCTGTTACAACAGTCCGGCTTGACTTATTATGCGAAAACCTGCAACTAACCCTATCCGATAAGTATAAAGCAGACAGACAGAGTCCGCAAGAAAAGGAATCAGTCGTTAAAATCTCTAAATAATTTTGCTCATTCCGATAATAACCGCTATATTTGCAAAAGTTTTCGCGGAAATAGCTCAGTTGGTAGAGCACAACCTTGCCAAGGTTGGGGTCGCGGGTCCGAGTCCCGTTTTCCGCTCAAATGATGCCGCAATGGTGGAATTGGTAGACACGAGGGACTTAAAATCCCTTGGCCAGTAATGGCTGTGCGGGTTCGAGTCCCGCTCGCGGCACATTTGTCTTAGCGTTTTATTTTACCTTATTATTTCTTTTTGGCACATTCAAAACCTTTATTTAATATGCAAAAAAAAGTAGTTCTATTCCTTTCAGCAGCAGCCATGGTAGCGCTGTCATCATGCTCCAAGTTAGGAGCACTCTCTGCTGACAATTTTAATGTAGTACCAAATCCGCTCGAGACAGAGGCAGGTAAGGTTCCTGCAACTATCAACGGAAAGTTCCCTGAGAAATATATGAAGAAGAAGGCTGTCGTTACAGTTACTCCAGAGCTGAGATATGGCGACGGACAGACGGCTAAAGGTCAGTCGGCTACTTTCCAGGGCGAGAAGGTTATGGGTAATAACCAGACTATCCAGTATAAGGTAGGCGGAAACTATACGATGAAGTCAAGCTTCGACTATGTTCCGGAGATGCAGAAGAGCGACCTCTATCTTACTTTCGATGCTTATCTCGGAAAGAAAAAGGTAGAAGTTCCTGCAGTAAAGGTAGCTACAGGCGTTATCTCTACTTCAGAACTGTATAAGAAGACTCTTGCCGGCGACGGTGCCTGCATCGCTCCAGACGCTTATCAGCGCGTGAACGCACAGAAGCAGGAAGCTCGCGTGAAGTTCCTCATCAACCAGGCAAACCTGCGCAAGAGCGAGATGAAGAACAACTCTGTAAAGGAGTTCGTACAGATGCTCAAGAAAATCAACCGCGACAAGGAAGGTCTGAACATCAAGAACGTGGAAGTTCTCGCTTATGCTTCTCCTGACGGCGGATACAGCTTCAACGACAAGCTCGCCAACAAGCGTCAGGATGTATCCGAGAAATACGTAAAGAATACACTGAAGAGCACTAAGGTTAAGACCGACGTTGCCGCAAGCTATACCGCTCAGGACTGGGACGGCTTCAAGGAGCTCGTTGCTGCATCTAACCTTCAGGACAAGGATGTTATCCTGCGAGTTCTCTCTATGTATCAGGACCCGCAGGAGCGCGAGACACAGATCCGCAACATGTCTGCCGGATTCCGTGAGCTTGCCGACGGTATTCTGCCTGAGCTCCGCCGCTCTCGCATGATTATCAACTATGAGACAATCGGACGCAGCGACGACCAGATTAAGGATCAGTATAAAGAGGATGCAAGCAAGCTGAGCGTTGACGAGCTTCTCTACAATGCTGCCCTCGAGAATGATGCCGACGCCAAGGAGGCTATCTACAAGAAGACTGCCGAGCTTTATCCTAACGACAACCGCGCATTCAACAACATTGCAGCTCTCGAGTTTGCCAAGGGCAACAACGCTGAGGCTCAGAACTATCTCCAGAAGGCTCTCGCCGTAGACGGAAATGCTGCTGAGGCTAATGCCAACAAGGGACTTCTCGCTCTGCTCAACGGCAACACCGCTGAGGCTCAAAATCTTATCGCTAAGGCTAACGGTGCCAACGACCTGAACAAGGCTGTAGGTGCACTGAATATCGCAAACGGCAAGTATGCTCAGGCTGAGGAGGCTCTCAAGGGTGTAAACAGCAATACTGCTGCTTTGGCTCAGATCTTGAACAAGAACTATGCTGCTGCACAGAACACACTGAACAATGTGAAGAACAAGAACGGTATGACCGATTATCTCTTCGCTATCCTCAACGCTCGTCAGGGCAACAACAGCGCTGCCTCTTCTTATCTGAAGAGCGCTCTGCAGAAGGATCCAAGCCTGGCTTCATACGCTGCTAACGACCTTGAGCTTCTGAACGTAAGCAAATAACAATCATATTTACATATTATTAGATTTTTAGTTAACGACTTGAAGAGGGCTGCCGGTTTTATTATCGGTGGAGCCCTCTTTTTACTTTAATATATATCCTAACAGCTCATGAAGCAAGTGATATTGTTGCTCGCCATGGTCATTACTATGGCATCCTGCGGTACCCGGAAGGGGTATTTCTCAATCGAAGGAAGATTCTTGAACCTCAACCAGGGCGAATTCTATGTATATAGTCCAGACGGCGTATTTGGCGGCGTTGATACCATCAAGGTGAACGGCGGACGCTTCGCAATGGAAATTCCGTGTCAGCGGGACGGAGTGCTCATGCTCGTATTCCCGAATTTCTCTGAGCAGCCTATATTTGCCGAGTCTGGCGAGGGTGTCGACATCAAGGCAGATGCGTCACACCTGAAGCAGATGGAGGTGAGTGGAACCGACGACAATGAACTGATGACCGACTTCCGACAGGCTATTGCTTCGGCATCGCCACCAGAGGTGATGAAGCTGGCGGAACATTTTATCCGCGACAATTCTAAATCGCCTGTGGCTACATATCTTCTTGGGAAATATTTTGTGGTGAGCGGAAATACCGCAGCCTTGAAGAAAGCAAAGGACTTACTGCCGATAGTGAAGAAGGCACAGCCGAAAAACGGAAACATCGTTCGTATGGAAAGCAACATAAAGATGCTGCTCGCTGCAAATATTGGCGACAGGTTGCCTTCGTTCTCTACTACGGATGTCAACGGCAAACCCGTTTCCTCCGCAATGCTTGCAGGCAAGAAAGCCGTGGTGTTCACATGGGCGTCGTGGAGCTACGACAGTCAGAATATCATGCGCCGCATAAGGGATATCGTAGACAGCAAAGGCGGCAACGTGGCGGCAGTGGGCATTTGTCTTGACGCCAGCAGTAAAGACTGTCGCGAGGCTGTGAAGAGGGAGAATTTCTCTTTCCCCAATATCTGCGACGAGAAGCTCTTCGACGGCAGTCTGCTCCTGCAACTCGGACTGCACTCCGTTCCTGCAAATATCATTGTAGGCAGCGACGGTAGGGTGGTGGCGCGCAATGTTGCCATAGACGATCTGGAAAGGTATCTCGAATAGCTAAAAATACAGGCAGAAAGCTCTTAAATCTATCTATAAACTACACACACAAGATTTTTATGATTGTAAAGACATACAGTGCTGCGGTGAACGGACTTGAGGTTACTACCGTTACTGTGGAGATTAGTCTTGCCCGGGGAGTGATGTTTCATCTCTCCGGACTTGCCGATACGGCTGTAAGGGAAAGTCATGACCGTATTGTGGCGGCTTTGCTGAATAACGGATATAAGTTTCCCGTTGCCGATGTTACCGTGAACATGGCACCTGCCGACCTTCGCAAGGAAGGAAGCGGCTATGACTTGCCTCTGGCGATAGGTATTCTATCGGCAATGGACAAAGTGGATGCAGAGCATCTGGCAGAGTATATGCTCGTTGGCGAACTGGGGCTTGACGGCAGACTGCAGCCTGTGCGCGGGGCGCTGCCGATAGCCATCAGAGCGAGGAAGGAGAAATTCAAAGGACTTATCGTGCCGAAACAGAATATCCGCGAGGCTGCTGTAGTCAACAACCTTGATGTATACGGTATGGAGAACCTTGCCGATGTGGTGGCGTTCTTCAACGGCACTGCCGAGTTTGAGCCGATGCGTATCGACACAAGGCGAGAATTCTATGAGCAACAGGGAAACTTCGAACTTGACTTCGCAGATGTTAGAGGACAGCAGAATGTTAAGCGCGCCATGGAGGTGGCTGCCGCCGGAGGGCACAACATGATAATGATCGGTCCGCCGGGTAGCGGAAAGTCGATGATGGCAAAGCGCCTGCCGTCGATACTGCCGCCGCTGTCGCTCGGCGAGAGTCTGGAGACTACACAGATTCATTCCGTTGCCGGAAAGCTCGGCAAGGGCATGTCGCTGATTTCTCAGCGACCGTTCCGATCGCCGCATCATACTATCTCGCAGGTCGCCCTTGTTGGTGGCGGACTGAACCCGCAGCCGGGGGAGATATCATTGGCACACAATGGTGTGCTCTTTGCCGACGAGTTGCCGGAGTTCAGCAAGGCAACGCTAGAAGTGCTGCGCCAGCCGCTTGAAGACCGCAAGATTACTATTTCCAGAGCTAAATACACCATAGAATATCCATGTTCCTTCATGTTCGTGGCGAGCATGAACCCTTGTCCGTGTGGATATTTCAATGACCCTACACACCACTGTGTCTGTACACCGGGACAGATACAGCGCTATATGAACAAAATCAGCGGTCCGCTGCTCGACCGCATCGATATCCAGTGTGAGATAACCCCGGTTCCGTTTAAGGATATTTCTAATGCCCAGCCCGGAGAACCGAGCGCGGCGATACGCGAACGTGTCATCAAGGCTCGCCATATTCAGGAAGAACGATTCAAGGACATTCCCGGCATCTACTGCAACGCACAGATGACGGAACGCATGATACATCAGTTTGCCGAACCCGACGAGGCGGGTATCAACCTGCTCCGTGTTGCCATGGAGAGGCTTAACCTCTCGGCTCGTGCATATAACCGCATACTGAAGGTGGCACGCACCATTGCCGACCTCGAAGGGAGCGAAAACGTCCTGTCTAACCATCTTGCCGAAGCCATCAGCTACCGTAATCTCGACCGCTCCGACTGGGCGGAGAGGGGTGTGTGAAAATGATAATAACATTTTACAAATATTAAATTATATAGAATATGAATAATACAATCGAAATATTCAAATCACAAGATGGAAAGATACAGCTTGCGGTTAAATTAGAAAACGACACGGTGTGGTTAACCCAAAGTCAGATGGCTGAGTTGTTTGGCAAAGATAGAACAACTATCAATCGTCATATTTCTAATATATTTAAAGAAGGAGAATTGGATCAATCTTTGGTATGTGCAAAAATTGCACATACCAAGGATTATGGACGTAGGAGTGGTTTTACTCAAGTAAAGGATATTTCTATTTATAATCTCGATGTTATTATCTCTGTTGGCTATAGGGTAAAGTCTGTGCAAGGCACAAGATTCCGTCAATGGGCCAACTCCGTTCTCAAACAATACCTCATTAAAGGTTATGCCATCAACCAACAGATGAAACTCGACCGATATAACGAGCTGAAGGATGTAGTGCGTCTGATGTCTCGTACTATCGGCTTGCAGAAGAAGGTTACTGAAAATGAATACGGTGGTCTTTTTAATGTAATTTCGGATTATGTCTATGCCCTCGATACCCTTGACCACTACGACTATCAATCCCTCTCGATAAACAAAACCACAAAAGAGGAACCTTTCCATGCAACATACGAAAATGCTATGGAAGCCATCAATGCCTTGAAGGAAAAATTCGGTGGCAGCAAATGGTTTGCCAACGAGAAAGACGGCTCATTCAAAAGCAGCATCGGACAGATATACCAGTCATTCGGAGGCGTTGACCTATATCCGTCGGTCGAGGAGAAAGCTGCAATGCTTCTATATCTCGTCGTCAAAAACCACTCGTTCAGTGACGGTAACAAACGCATTGCCGCTATGCTCTTTCTCTGGTTCCTCAACAACAACCACGTGCTTTATGCCGAAGACGGGCATAAGCGTATTGCCGACAATACTCTTGTTGCCCTTACATTGATGATTGCAGAGAGCCGGACGGAAGAGAAGGATGTTATGGTGAAAGTCGTAGTAAATCTGATAAATAAAGATAATCAATAAAATTGCAGATGTTGTTCCCATGCCAAAATGGGAAAACATAAAGTGTTTTTATTACAACATGATATCAAAAAATATGTATAAACTTTCAATTCTTATAAAATAATCAATGAAAAGCGAATTTTTCTTTATTTTTATTTGCCAATAAGCGAGATAACAACTACTTTTGCACCGAAAGTATATTTATGTTATCATTTTTATAGAAACAAGACTCATGAGAAGTATTAATTTTTTCAATCTAAACAAGATGAGCAAGGGATTGCTCGTTTTGGCTGTAATGTTTTTTGCCGCTGTGCAGACTGTTGATGCGCAGCTGCCTTCCTTTAAGTTGAAGACTATTGAGGGAAAAACTATTGATACGGCTACGCTCAGTAACGAAGGAAAGCCGTTTATCATTGATTTCTTCGCAACATGGTGTAAACCTTGCAACCGTGAGCTTAGTGCCATCGGCGATGTGTACGACGATTGGGTGGCAGAGACAGGCGTGAAGCTCTTTGCCGTTTCTATTGACAAGGCTCAGAACGCAAACAAAGTGAAGCCGCTCGTTAACCAGCACGGATGGCCATACGAGGTTTTGCTCGACGTTAACTCAGACTTCCGCAAGTCGTTCGGCGGCGAGATGATTCCTTTCGTTATCATCTGCGACGGCAACGGTAAGGTCGTTTACAAGCACAACGGATATACCGAGGGCGCTGAACAGGAGCTTATCGAGAAAGTAAGGGAGCTGATTAAGAAATAACTTCACCTTGTTATGTATACGCAGCATATATAAACTATATATCTGCTGCAAGTATGTAATGTTGAAGGTGTTTAGGAATAACGAATTAATTTTTTATGAAATCAAGAATATTCTTTTCTCTTGCCGCTGCTCTTGCTGCAACGGGTGCTATGGCTCAGGAGGCTAACGACGAGGACAAGTTCACTGTCAGCGGTAGTATCCAGAGCGACATCATCATCCCGCAGGAAGACAAATCAATAGGGGCGGAGAAATACAACGAGTGGGCTTTGACTAACACTTATGCCGACATCGCCGGCAGAAGTAAGCATCTCGATGCCGGACTCCGCTTTGAATTCACCAAGCACCCGCTGCCGGGATATGCCGATTCTGAGCCTGATTTTAAGGGCTACGGCGTGCCTAACTTCTATTTGAAGACCCACTTCGACAATTGGGATCTCACGCTCGGTACATTCTATGAGCAGTTCGGCTCCGGCTTCATCCTCCGTACATACGAGGAGCGCAGTCTCGGTATCGACAACTCCTTGCTCGGCGGTCGCCTCGTAATCCGTCCGGTAAAGGGAGTACAGATTAAGGCTCTCTCCGGTAAGCAGCGCCACTATTGGAAGTGGAACGATGCATGGGTGAGCGGCGGTGATTTGGAACTCTCGTTCGACCAGTGGTTCAAGAAGATGCAGGAGCACAACACGTATCTTACTATCGGTGCTTCGTGGGTGAACAAATACGAGTCGGCTGATGACGGTAATGTTATGGTTCCTGGTGTATCGTACTCGTTAAAGTTCCCTTCAACTGTTAATGCTTTCGATGTGCGTGCTAACCTGCAGGCTGGAGACTTCTCGGTTCTTGCAGAATACGCTTGGAAGGGGCAGGATCCGTCTTTTGAGAATAAATACGTATATCGTACAGGAAAGGTTGCTATGTTGTCTGCATCTTATTCAAAGAGTGGTTTTAGCGTTTTAGCACAAGCCAAACGTTCTGACAATATGGGCTTTCGTAGTCAACGTAGTGTAACAGGACTTTCTTCAAATATAAACAATTTGCCTGCGTTTACTATGGAGCAAACGTATACTTTGGCTGCTCTTTATCCGTATGCAACCCGTTCTGATGGGGAATGGGCTTTTCAAGGGGAGCTTGGTTATAAGTTTAAGGGCAAATATGCTCCAAGTTTTAAGCTGAATTATTCTCATGTATTTGACATTGACAAGAATATAAAGAAGAGTGCGTTATATGATGGCTATGGCTATGGTTCTGATGGCTACGGTTCTGCATTTTGGAAGATAGGTAAGTCTTTTTATAGAGATTTTAATATTCAGTATGAGCAGAAATACAGTCGCGACTTCAAACTCAGCTTGATGTATATGAACCAGTATTACAATAATGATGTTCTTACTGCTATTGAGCGTGAGGATGGTGCACATGTGGGTGATGTGCTTAACCATATTTTTATTGCTGATGCTAAGTGGACTATTAGTCGTAAGATGACTCTCCGTGGCGAGGCTCAATACTTGAAATGTACAGACGGAAAAGACTATCAGATTTTTAAGTGGAACTCCAATGGCGCACAAGGGGATTGGATAAGCGGTTTGTTAGAACTTTCTGTATTGCCGAATTGGATGTTCACAGTGTCAGACCTTTACAATGCAGGTGAGACAAAACACCACTATTATATGGGGTCTGTTACGTTTAATTATGGTGCGCATCGTCTTCAACTCGGTTATGGACGCACTCGTGCAGGATTTAATTGCACTGGTGGCGTTTGCCGCTACGTTCCGGCGAGCAAGGGTGTAACTTTGTCATATAACTATAATTTTTAATGAATTATGAATATAAAAGATATACTATATAGCTTTGTCCTTGGTATTGCTGCATTATCGTTTTCTGATTGTTCGGATATAGATGAGAATGAGCGTTTTGTATATGTTAAACCTTCTCAGGTGAATCGTGCGGTACTCATTGAGGATTTTACAGGTCAGAACTGTATATATTGTCCTAATGGAACCGAGGTGATAGAGGGACTAATTAAGCAGTACGGAGAGGATAAGATTATTGCTGTCGGCATTCATAGTGGACCTCTTGGATTTAAAGGCAATTCAAAGTTTGTGGGATTGAAAACTGATATTGCTGACGAGTATTACAATTATTGGCATATAGTATCTCAACCTTCTGCTGTTATTAACAGAAGTGTTACTCTTGCTGACTATACTCAATGGGGAGCTTCTGTTGCTACAGAATTAAAGAAAACAGCAAAACTTGATTTGGAGATAGAAAACCATTTTGATGAAGCTTCAAGAAAGTTGACGGTAAATGTGACTGCATATGGAACAGATGGAGATACAGATGGTAAATTAACTGTTTGGCTTGTAGAGGATGGTATTAAAGCATTCCAGAAGAACCTAAGTGGTTATAATTATGACTACATTCATAACCATGTGTTCCGTGCTAATGTCTCTTCCGGATTATGGGGTGATGCTATAAGTGTTAAGGAGGGCGTGAAGAGCCACAAAGAATTCACCTATACATTACCTGAAACTTGGAATGCTGACAATGTCAGTGTTGTAGCATTTGTCAATAATGCTGAAAATAAACAAGTTGAACAAGTTTCAAAAAAATCCATAAAAAATGTATCATCGCTAATAATTACTGAATAATATTAGCTGGCATTTATTTTATAAACGTAATAAAAAGTGTAATTATGAATTCTAAAATGATGAAATCTTTGTTTGTTGTAGGACTTAGCATTTTTGCTTTTTCTGCTAATGCACAAATTGATGATGATATTCCTACAGATTTAAATTCTTTGCAGTTTGTTGATAAAAACGGAAATGTCGTTGCTGACGGTACTGAATTGACTGTATCGGAGATAGAGGAAACTCCTATGGGAAATCAGATAAATTCAGGACTGTTTGTTAAGAATACTACATCTGAACCGGTCACAACTTGTGCGTATTTTGAAATAAGTTCTATTGATAATGGATCTATAAGTTGCTGCTTTCCCATGAGTTGTCAGAATTATGGCGAGGTTGGGACTTATGAAACGTCTAAAGGTGAGATTGAAGGAAACGGTTCTGTAGATTTTCAAACAGAATGGCTTTCCTCAGACTTTGGTACATGTACGGCAACTTTCCAACTCGCTATATACTCTATGACATTTACTCCAGGCAGTCTTGCTCCGTCATACGAATTGAAAGCAAAGGGACCAAAGGTGAAAATAAATTTTGTTAATAATGATCCAGCTGGGGTGGATGGAATTGTTGCTGATAATGCAAAGCCTGTTGCATATTATAATGTTGCAGGACAGCTGGTTTCTGCTCCTTTGGCAAATGGCATAACTATAGTGAAGTATCCTAATGGAAAGACTGTTAAGATTAGAAAGAAATAATAATAACATTTTAATTTAGAATAAAGATGAGGAAATTTTTATTTTCAATGATAGCTTTTTTGCTGTCTTCTTCATTTGCTATCGCACAGCTTAATGTTAAGAAACTAGATGGGGCTAATGTGCAAAAAAGCACTTTAGAATCTGTTTCTGTCAAAGCAAAGACTTCGCTTCCAAAGCATAGTCTTGCTGCAAATCAACGTTATGTCGGTACATATAATTCTGATGCTCTTTCAGAATATGGTTCCGGTATTCCTCAGTATGCTACTGGAACATGTCGGGCAGCTATTGAGGCCGGGCCTGAAGTTCTTGCTCCTTATGTCGGAATGAAAGTTGTAGGCATTCGCTTCGGACTTTGTTCTGCTATAGGCAATTCTCGTGTTTTCATGGCACCATTGACACAAAATAGTATAGGAAACGATGTGGTATCTCAGGATGTATCCACTACAGAGATTGGTTGGAACACTGTGATGCTGGATAATCCTTATACTATTCCATCTAATCCTGATTTCTTAGTAGGTTATGACTATACTCAGCTCAACAAGAAATCAAATGGAAGTTATACAGCGGCTTGTTATCCTCTTTCATGTGTTAATGAGGGGTTGGCTGGTCAATATTTGTACATATATGCAAATATTTCTTCATCTGTAGGAGGAAGCGGAACAAATTGGTACTCTTTTAATTCAAATGGTAACCTTTCCGTTCAGCTTATTGTTGAGGGTGCTTTCAAGGACTATAATGTTGTTCCAGTATCTATAGGAAACATACAGACTGCAGTAGGTAAGGAGAAGGCTTATGATGTACAGCTTATAAATGCCGGAACTACAGCTCTTGATAATATTTCTTATACAATAACTCAGGATGGTGTTACATCGGCAGAGAAGGTTGTTACTTTTGATGCTCCAATTACAGAAACTTATCCTGTTGTTTCTATACCGTTCTTTGGTGCTACTAAGACCGGTGAATATCCTGTAACATTGACAATAACAAAGGTTAATGGTGTAACTAATAATGCAGATTATAATTCGGCGGAAGGCACAAATACCGTTAAGGCAAAAGATTTGAAGCCTGTTGTTGTCATGGAGGAGTTTACAGGTACAGGCTGTGGTTGGTGTCCAAGAGGAATAGTTGGAATGAAAAAAGCTACAGAGAAGTTTGGCGACCAGTTTATAGGTATCGGTATTCATCAGTACAGTAGTGCTGATCCTATGTATAATGCCAATTATGCAAGTCTTGGCTTTAGTGGCGCTCCATCTTGTATGCTGAATAGAGCAACCAGCACTATCGATCCTTACTATGGCAGTGGCGAAGATATTTGTGATGACATATCTGATAAATTAGCAGGTATTGCTGATGCTGGTGTTTCTGTTGCTGGCTCATGGATTGATGGCGGTTCTGCGATAGAGGCTAAAGCAACAATAGAGGCACAGGCTGCTTCAACGTACCAAATTGCTTATGTTGTGACGGGTGATAATGTATATAATAGTAGTTGGTCTCAGTCAAACTATTATTCTAAAGCATATTCAAGCCAGACTGGTATTACTGAGGCTTCACTTCCTGATGATTTGAAATTCCTTTATAATGAGAATAAGTATTGTCCACAGTTTAATGATGTACTTCTTTCAAGTTCTTATAATAGGACGACCAATAAAGCAGGTAATGTTGAAGTACCAGCTGATGGCTCTGTTGAAAATGTTTACAAAGTAGATATGTCTTCTTTGTTCTTGACTGATAAGGGTAAGGTCGTATATTCTTCATTAGATAAAGATAAACTTTCTATTGTAGCATTACTCATTAATCCATCAACGAAGGCTATTGTAGCTGCCGCTAAGTCGCCTCTTTCAACTTGGACTACTGGTATCAATGGTATTGTTGATAATAACGAGACCGCTGTAACTGCCCGTTATTCTCTCGACGGCATGCAGCTTTCAGCTCCTCAGAAGGGCTTGAACATCGTTAAGCTGTCTGACGGTAGAACAGTAAAGGTGATGGTGAAGTAATATTCACACACCATTTTTGATATAATTATAGCCGCACCGGTGAATGTCTGACAGACATGCCGGTGCGGCTTTCGCATTATATGTGTTAAAAAAATGTGCATGCCAAACATGACATGCACATAATTAAGCAATATGTGTCGCTATAATTCGTTGCCTTCAAGCCGTGTTTTAATCATGGCTTATCAATTTCCTTGTTTCGTCAATTGACAATCCCAAGCCTTGTGCTACCTGCTCTATGTTGAGTCCCATAGAAAGAAGTCTCTTTGCTGTTTCTGCTTTCTCTTCAGCTCTTCCTTCAGCTCTTCCTTCGGCTCTTCCTTCAGCCATACCCTTTTCCCGGGCTTCTCTTTCTGCAGCAGCCATACATGCCATATTGTCGCGTGCAATCCAGAGGCTGTTCTCGTATGCCTCCCATTCCTTCTTTGTCAGTCTATGGCTGTCTGCGTATTCCTCAAGCTGCTTGAAGATGTCTTTCTGTGCCGTAAACGGCATTCTGCCTAATGCTTCCATATGCTTTAAAACGTAAATCCATTTTTCAAAATCATTATCACATTCTTCCGCTTTCTTCTTGAAGAACGGAAGGGCTAAATATGTGAAGCGAAGCTTGTCTGATGCTGGCTTCCCACTTTCTTTATCTGCTATAACAAGATCTGTCCTGAACTTGCCGACCTCGTCTGGCCTTGGCATATAGTTCATGAAACATATTGTATATACAGGAAGAAACTTGTATGCGTCTTCCTTTTCTTCTTTCCCTTTTTCAACTTGTTCAAGTATGCTCCGACATGCATAACATATAGAGCGGTCTTGCCGCAAACATACAATTATTTTTTATATTATGGATACAGGTGCTGAAAAAATCACAAGAAAAATGGTGGATTAAGGATAAAAATCGTTACCTTTGCATTCGTCATACAAAAATTGCATGGCTGATGGGGTCTCATAGTTCAATGGATAGAACAAGTCTCTCCTAAAGATTAGATCCGAGTTCGATTCTCGGTGAGACCACTTAAACGTAATACTTAGAAACAGAATAAACTTTTAATCTTATGGAAAATAATAAGGAAAATCAGGAAGGACAGTTCCAGTTGGAGCTTCCTCAGGCAGTAGCACAGGGTGAATACGCTAATTTCGCTCTTATCACTCACTCTCGTTCAGAATTTATCGCAGATTTCGCTCGCGTTCTGCCGGGTCTGCCAAAGGCAGTAATCAATAGTCGTATAATCCTTGCTCCAGAGCATGCTAAGCGCCTGCTTTTGGCTCTTCAGGAGAATGTTGCAAAATATGAGCATGAGTTCGGAAAGATTACTCTGCCAGAGCAGCAGGGTAAGACTATCGCTCCGTTCAATGTTAATAACGGCGAGGCTTAATATATAGAGAGGTTTAATAAATTTGAGGTCTGCAATGGAACTTCCGTTCTACTTGCAGACCTCTTTATTTTCTTGTTGTTACTTTCCCATATCAAGCTTCCAGTTGCCGTCTTTGTCTTTGCGCAGTTCTATTTCCTCGTCTTTAACTTCGCCGTTGCCGTAAGTAACTTTCATTTTTACTTTTGCCTTTTCTCCGTTTTCAGACGTTTCTTCGTTTACTATCTCGTATGACGCAATGCCCTTGTTCTTCTTGTACTCCTTTTCTGCTTTGTCTTTTAGCAGTGAGGCAAGCATCTCCTTCTGTTGCTTTATCTCGTCAGGTGATTCCTTCGGGTCGTCTTTTGTATAGACAAGATCCACATACCCTTTATAGTCCTTGTCGATAAGGCATTTCATGGATTTTTCCGCTACTCCTTTGGGCGTATTGCTACTACATGATGCCATGATGAAAACAATGGCCATGAGGCCTAAAATGAAACTAAGTCTTTTCATAATCTTTTTTTATTTGGTTAGTAATATATAACATTTTTACTTTTATGAATTATGCCTTTATAAAATGCAGTTTTATAGTTAATGACGAGAACACTTCGTTGACCTCTATGGAAAGTCGGCAATCCGTTTAAAGTCCTTTGATTTTAGAATATCAGACGGGAATATTACATGACTGAAATGAAGTCCTGGCATATTTATATTGTGACGTTCTTTGCCGATAATCATTATTCCGGCTTTCTTATAAGCGTAGACAACAAGTTCGCTGCAATACATCTTTGTAGTATCCATGTCATTGTAGTCATGGTCAAACAATATTTTTCTATTAAACATTCTCTTTGCGACGTTTGCGCTTTTTTGTGCTGCTTTACTGTTGTTGCATCTTAACACGCAGCCTTTGGAGGCATTTATCGATGAAAAGAATTTCCTGGCACTTTCCATCTTTACTCTGTCCACATCCCCTTCAAAATCCGGTTCGTCTGGTACGGCATGAACAACCATTGTCCTTCCGTTGTGGAAGACAACAATACCGCAGTGAGAAAAATCAGACCCTCTGTCTGCAGTCGTAACAACGCGACTCGTAATACCGGTTCCTCGCCTCATTACGATGTCGCCTTCCTTTAATATGCTTGTTTCTCGCAAGATGCTATGCGGTGAGTTCCTGTTCTTGTCGCATGAGTATATTGCCAAACATAATATTGCCATTGTTACCAGTCCTTTTATATTTCCCATATATTTCCCAGACTTTATTTTGCAAATATAGATTATTTTTTGATTTGAACCAAGCATTTTCCACTTAAAGTTTGCATGTATATACCTTATTATATATTATATAGGAATTATCTGTTGTATAAGATGCTCTTCTTCTCTATTAAAACTCTTGCCTTTAGGATTTTAGAAGGTGTATCGATTGTAGAATATATATAAGATATAAGGTTATAAAAGGTTAATAAAATATATATCGTGTAAAATTATAAGTGTATTGAAAGCCTCTTTGTTCTATTTATTAGGTAAATACAAAAAAAGTTCTTACCTTTGCAGCCCAAAATGGTCTTATGGCTGAGACTGTATTGTAATACTTTGATAATAACAAAATAATAAATATAAAATTAAAAATTAAAAACAATGCCTACAATTCAGCAATTGGTAAGAAAAGGTAGAAAGGTGCTTGTAGACAAGAGCAAGTCTCCGGCTTTGGATTCATGTCCTCAGCGTCGTGGCGTTTGCGTTCGTGTTTACACCACAA
>ERZ808270.68-NODE-68-length-67566-cov-7.755358_pt1 | contig 67566 bp, 48 predicted proteins | sample MGYA00521082_ERZ808270 | MGnify/ENA primary metagenome ERZ808270 (study PRJEB31516, sample SAMN03275594) | gut metagenome | biome: mammalia-associated habitat; material: feces | host: Papio cynocephalus | place: Kenya | collected 2012-07-27 ... | reverse complement strand
TGATGTTGGATATTTATACAAAATTACAAATTTAAATTAATATACGATGAAGAAAATCAGAGCAGCCGTAGTAGGCTACGGCAACATCGGACGCTATGCTGTCCAGGCTCTCGAAGCAGCCAATGACTTCGAAATTGCAGGCATTGTGCGCCGCCATGGCGCTGAGAACAAACCAGCGGAACTTGCAGCCTACGACGTAGTGAAGGACATCCGCGAGCTCAAGGACGTTGACGTCGCCATCCTCGCCACTCCTACACGTTCGTGCGAGGAGTACGCCAAGCAGATTCTGCCCCTCGGCATCAACACCGTCGACAGTTTCGACATCCACACGTCAATCCTCGACTACCGTGCAGCCCTCATGCCCATCTGCAAGGAGCACGGCGCCGTAAGCGTGATTGCCGCCGGATGGGATCCGGGATCCGACTCCATCGTGCGCACTCTCATGCAGAGCCTTGCACCGAAGGGTCTCAGCTACACCAACTTCGGACCGGGCATGTCCATGGGTCACTCCGTTTGCGTGCGCTCCAAGGAAGGCGTGAAGAACGCTCTTTCCATGACCATCCCGAAGGGCGAGGGTCTGCATCGCCGCATGGTGTACGTTGAGCTTGAGGAGGGCGCCAACCTCGACGATGTAACGAAAGCCATCAAGGCCGACCCCTATTTCGCCAACGACGAGACACACGTCTTCGAGGTGCCGTCGGTAGACGCCGTACGCGACATGGGCCACGGAGTGCATCTCACGCGCAAGGGCGTGAGCGGCAAGACGCAGAACCAGCGCATGGAGTTCACTATGAGCATCAACAACCCTGCCTTGACCGGCCAGGTGCTCGTCAACGTTGCACGCGCCTCTATGCGCCAGCAGCCCGGCTGCTACACAATGGTAGAAATCCCCGTAATCGACATGCTTGAAGGCGAGCGCGAGGAGCTTATCTCACATTTGGTATAGGAAAAGAAGACGCACGTGGAGTGCGCCGAAATGCGTTTTCTTTATATAAGGAACGCAAGTGAAGATTGGAAAATCACGATGAGGGTGGGTCAAAAAGGACATTTTATCTTTTGATAAAATCTTTTTTGACACACCCTCTCATAAATATTAAAGGATAACAAAAAAATGAAACTTAGCAAACCTCTTGTAGCCCACATCTGCATCCTTATCGCCAGCATCTGCTGGGGGCTGATGTCGCCAATAGGCAAAGCGGCAATGCAGAATGGTATTGACGGACTCAACCTCGTTTACCTACGTGCTTTTGGCGGCGCTATTCTGTTCTGGATAACGTCGTTTTTTTTATGCCGTGAACATGTACCGGCGAAGGACATCCTCGCCTTCGCGGGCGCCGGAGTGCTCGGACTCATCGGCAACCAATGCTGCTTCACCATCGGACTGAGCATCACCACCCCGTCAAACGCAAGCATCGTCACCACCTCACTGCCTATCTTCGCCATGATTCTCTCGGCGATTATCCTCAAGGAGCCCATCACCGGGCGAAAAGCTCTCGGCGTCGGCATCGGTTGCTCGGGCGCACTGATTCTCATCCTCAGCAGCGCGGCTGCCCACGACTCGCGCATCGGCGACATTCGCGGCGACCTGATGTGCATCTTCGCGCAGTTCTCCTTTGCGCTCTATCTCGCCCTCTACCGCGACTATCTACGCCGCTACTCCCCCATCACTGTGAGCAAATGGATGTTCACATGGGCTTCTCTGCTTCTCGCCCCATTCATTCTGCCCCACATGGCACACACCGACTGGCAATCAGTTGGCTTGGCTGCATGGTCGGAAGCCGGCTTCGTAGTGTTCTTCGGCACCTACATCGCCTATCTGCTCATGCAGATCGCACAGAGCACGCTGCGTCCTACCGTCGTGAGCATCTACAACTATGTGCAGCCTGTCGTGGCAGTATCTGTAAGCCTCGTGTGCGGCATGTGCGTCTTCACGTGGAAGCAGGCGTTGGCAGTCGTGCTTGTCTTCAGTGGAGTATGGCTCGTAGTGAAGTCGAAATCGAGAAAAGACATGGAGACAGAAAAGGCGAAAAGCTGAATCTGAAAACACGAATAGCAGAAAGCTAACTTACAGAATGGAAAAACTAAAAGGCAAAAAAAATCGGGTGTCTCACGACATCCGATTTTCAAAAACAAACTACTTAAAAACTAATCTACTAAAACAAATCAAAATATCTTTTATGACAAAATAAAGAAGTTCATTATTTCTCTATTTGTCTTCTTTTCTTCTTTTATCTGTCGCAAAATTAGCAATAATTCTTATTCCCTCCAAATAATTTGCTAATGTTTTTGATACATTTTGATTAAAATCAATCAAAAAGAAAGGCTTTGTGCGTATTTTATCACTTTATGAAACAATTTTACAATGGTCAGGCAGATAACGTAAGCAAACCCACAAGTTTGACTTAACTTATGGAAACGTTTGCACGAATAACTGACACCAAAAAAAACGAGAGCGTGTCAAAAGAAACTTTGGCCTTTTGACACACTCCCACATGTATTACTTCTTAATCTTTCTTCAGAGGATTCCAACCCTGAGCTTTCAGTTCAAACTCCTGATTGTCGCGCGTAACGAGCATTTGTCCGAGTTCCGGACGCGTGATGTGTCCGATGAGCTTCACGCCGTCCATCTGCTGGATTTTCTCATGATCGCCGATGGGAACGGTGAAGAGCAGCTCATAGTCCTCGCCGCCGTTGAGCGCGCAGGTCGTCACGTTCATATTGAGTTCCTCCGCCATAACAGCCGTCTGATAGTCGATAGGCAGGTTCTTCTCATAGATGCGGCAACCGCAGTTAGACTGCTTGCAGATGTGCATAAGCTCGCTTGAGAGGCCGTCGCTGATGTCCATCATTGCCGTCGGGTGCAAGCCAAGCTCCCGCATCTGCGCGATGATGTCGCCGCGAGCCTCCGTCTGGAGCTGGCGCTGGAGGAGATATTCCTTGCCGGCAAAGTCGGGCTGGAAACCACGAAGTTCCTCAAGGGCACGCTTGTCGTTCTTCTTCCGTGCCTCGTCCACCTGCTGATAGTAGACGCTCTTCTCGCGTTCGAGGAGCTGAAGCCCCATATAGGCAGCACCGAGGTCGCCCGAAACGCAGATGAGATCGGTGTCCTTTGCACCATTGCGATAAACGATGTCCTCACGACGCGCCTCACCGATGCAGGTTATGCTGATGGCGAGTCCGGTGTAGGAAGAGGTGGTGTCGCCGCCGACGATGTCCACTCCCCACTTGTCGCACGCCATGCGGAGACCGCTATAGAAGTCGTCCATGTCCTCCACCTTGAAGCGCTTGCTGAGGGCAAGGCTCACGGTGAGTTGCCGTGGCGTGCCGTTCATGGCGAAGATGTCGCTGATGTTGACCATCGCCGACTTGTAGCCGAGGTGCTGAAGGTCGATGTAGGTGAGGTCGAAGTGGACGCCCTCCATGAGCATGTCCGTCGTAACGAGCACTTCCGAGTCGGGATAGTGGAGCACGGCACAGTCGTCGCCAACGCCCTTTATGGTGGACGCGTTCTTTATCTTTATGTTGTCCGTGAGCCGGTGGATAAGCCCGAACTCTCCGAGTTTTGAAATGTCGGTCATATAATGATATATGAATGAACGTTAAGCTCTGCGAATCATCTCGCGCATAATCTCGGTCATGAGAGGCTGAGCGTTGTTGGCAGCCACCTGCACCTCCTCGTGGGAAACCTCAACGGGCGTGTCCTCAAGTCCGAGGTCGGTGATGATGGAGATACCAAAGGTGCGTATGCCACAGTGATGAGCCACGATAACTTCAGGCACGGTGCTCATGCCGACAGCGTCACCGCCCAAGCGATGGTACATCTTGTACTCAGCGGGAGTCTCGAACGTCGGACCCTGCACGCCAACGTACACGCCGTGAACGACGCGGATGCCCTTTTCCTTCGCAATTTGGTTGGCTTCCTCAATGAGTGCATGGTCGTAAGTCTCGTGCATGTCCGGGAAGCGAGGACCTGTCGGGAAGTTCTTTCCGCGCAGCGGATGCTCCGGGAAGAAGTTGATATGGTCGGTGATAATCATGAGGTCGCCAATCTTGAAGTCGGGGTTCATGCCGCCCGAGGCGTTGCTGACGAAAAGCGTCTTGATGCCAAGCTCGTACATGACGCGGATGGGGAAGGTCACTTCCTTCATCGAATAGCCCTCATAGTAGTGGAAACGTCCCTCCATTGCCATGATGTCCTTGCCTCCGAGCTTGCCGAAGATAAGCTTTCCGGCATGTCCCTCTACGGTAGACACGGGGAAATTGGGGATGTCCTTATATGAGAACTCGTAGCTGTCGGTGATTTCTGTTGCGAGCTGACCGAGACCTGTACCGAGAATGATTGCCGTTTCAGGCTTTGTGGTCATTCTTTCTTTTAACCAGGATGCTGTTTCTTGAATTTTTTCGTACATAGCTTGTTATTTTATTATTAAATTCTTCTTCCCCGCCGAGCATAAACTGTATTTTGATCGGCAGGGCGTAAATGTTCTTTCGTGTGTTCGGAGCGAGCCCTTCGACGTTGGCAAGGCGCGTGGCGTCCTTCTCCGTTGTGATTATTATCTTCGGCTCCTTCATGGAGTTGAAGACGTCGTTGACGCGCTCCATGTCGGAAGAAGTGAACTGATGATGGTCGCCGAAGGTGACTGGCGTGATGTTGCGCGAGACGCTTTGCAGATCGACAATCATCTGTTGCGGCGAAGCGATGCCAGTGAGCAGCAGGATGTTGACGTTCTTCGGCAACGAGCCGAGCGGTATGCGCTTGCCACCGTCGAGCGCCTTGAGAGCATTGTAGCGCAGCGTCGTGAAGTAGAGTTCCTGATAGGGATAGAGACTGAGAGCGCGCTTGAGCACGCGAAACTCCATCGGCTTCAGGTCTTTCGGGCATTTCGTGATAATCACGATGTCGGCACGCGACGTGCCCTCCTTCGGCTCGCGCATACGTCCGGCAGGGAGAAGCTTGTCGTAGATGATGAGCCGGTGGTAGTCGACGAGCAATATGTTGACGCCCGGCTTCACGTAACGATGCTGGTAGGCGTCGTCAAGAAGGATGACGTCGACGTCGTTGGTGGCGGGGTCGGTGGTGAGACGATTGATGCCGTCGCAGCGGTTGCGGTCGACAGCGACGTAGATGTCGCTGTACTTGCTCTTCATTTGGAAGGGTTCGTCGCCGATTTCCGGCATGGCAGTGTTCTCGTCGGCAAGGACAAAGCCGCGACTCTTGCGCTTGTAGCCGCGCGAGAGCACAGCCACCTTGAATTTCTCGTGGAGCAGATTGATGAGATACTCCACGTGGGGAGTCTTGCCAGAACCGCCAACAGTGATGTTGCCGACGGCAATGACGGGGATGTCGAAGCTGCGGGTTCTAAGCAGTCCGATGTCGAACATCCAATTGCGCAGGCGCACTCCCAAGCCATAGAGCCAACTGATCGGGAGCAGCCACTCGTTGATTTTTATAAAGTCGCCTTCTGTTCTCATTTCTTCTTATTAACGAGTTTACTTGAAAACTCTTACTGCACATTCATAACTTTTACTGCACATTCATGATATAGGGCAGGCGTGCCTGCAGGGCACCACGCTTGTCGAGCTTGCGCAACATGGCAAACGGCGCGTAGAAGTCGCCGAGCGTAAGCCTTAGCTGCTCGTCGAGATAGCTGCCCGATGGCGAGACGGTGTCGAAGAAATTGTCCATCCATGACGCCGCAGCAGGATAGTCACACGTGTAGTAATCCTTTATCTTTGCGAGTTGGGCAGCCTTGCGCACGGCGTCGTCAAGACCGCCAAGTTGGTCGACAAGCTTTATCTTCAGTGCATCGGAGCCGAGCCATACGCGTCCCTGTGCTATACGCTCCACGTCGTTGACCGGCAGGCGGCGTCCGTCAGCCACACGCTTGCGGAAGAGTTCGTAGCCACGGTTGACGCTACCCTGGAGAATAGCTGTTTCCTCGGCGTTTAAGGGACGTGCCATGATGTTGCCGAAGTTGGAGTTGCGGTTGGTCTTCACCTCGTCGAAGCGCACTCCAAGCTTCTGCGTGACAAGTCCGCTGTAGTCGGGAACAGTAGCAAAGATGCCAATGCTGCCCGTGAGCGTGTTGGGCTGCGCCACTATCCACGACGCAGGAGCCGACATATAGTAGGCGCCCGACGCGGCATAGTCGCCCATCGACACTACGACAGGCTTCTTTTTCTTCAGCTCGATCACCTGATGCCATATCTGCTCCGAGGCGTAAGCGTCGCCGCCTCCGGAGTTGACGCGCAGCACGACGGCCTTAACGTCGTCGTCGTTCATCAGGCTCTCAAGATCCTCACACACCGTGCGCGACACAATGTTGCGCTGGTCGTCGCTGAGCAACGAGGCCTCGCCACTCTGCACGATGTCGCCAAAGGCGTAGTAGACGGCTATCTCGTCGCCGTCAGACACATCGTCCTTCACGTTAGCCATGTCGCTGAGCGAGAGCTGCGAAATGGTTTTGTCGTCGTCAATCTTCAACATCTTCTTTACGGCGCCCTTCACCTGGTCGCCATAGAGAGTGCCGTCGACAATACGGCGCTTTACGAGCTGCTTCGTCGGGAGCATGGCAAGATACTGGTCGGCGTAGCTGTTGAGCGAGTCAACGCTCACTCCGCGGCTTGCCGACACGGCGTTGCAGATGTTGCGCCACGTGCCTCCCACGAAAAGACTCGTCTGGAGACGGTTGGCGTCGCTCATGTGCTCCTCGGTGAACGTCTCCGTGGCACTCTTGAACGTGCCGACCTTCACCACCTGGAACTTCACGCCGAACTTAGCCAAGAAATCCTTGTAGAACATCGGCTGTGCGCCGAGACCATGCCAATCGACTGCACCCTGCGGGTTGATGTATATCTTGTTGGCAACAGAAGCCACATAGTAGGCACCCTGCGAATAGAAGTCGCCATAGGCAAATATCCACTTGCCGCTCTTGCGGAAGTCGGCAAGGGCGTTGCGAATCTCCTGCAACGTGGCATAGCCCGTGCTTATGTCGCCTGCCTCAAGATAAATGCCCTTTATGTTGTCGTTGTGCTTCGCCTTCTCGATGGCAGCAAGTATGTCGTTGAGCCCATAGCCTGACTCGCCGTTGCCGGTAAGCATGGAGAACGGGTTGCTCGCGCCTTGCTCGTCGATGGAGCCGGAGAGATTGAGCACGAATACGGAGTTGTCCTCCACATTGGTGGTTGCCTCATTGGATGCTACCATGCCGACAATGCTCATCAAACCGATGATGACGACGAGAATGATAAAGCCCGTGATGCCAACTACTGTGGCAAGCACATTTTTCAGAAAATCTTTCATAAGCGTTGGTTGCTGGCTTGCGCCATATTAATTATTGTCTTGCAAATTTAGACAAAAAACTTGAATTATAAGCCTGTTTGACAAAAAAGCAGTAACTTTGCAATCATTTTAAGGACTAACATCAGATATTTCAAGGATTAACACAGAATATTTTAAGGTAAAAAATTCACGCACAAACAGAGTAAACATGGATCAGACTCTAAAAATCGACCGAGAGAAACTTTTGCGCCGCAAGCTCGACTTGCTGTTGAAGACCGGACAGATGCTCGTGGAGAGCGCTGCCGACACTAACCGAATTATCCGCAACATGAACCGCGTGGCGGCTTTCCTCGGACTTCCTGAGGAACATTTGCACGTGTACGTGCAGTACAACATGCTGATGGTGAACCTCAGCGACGGAGAACATTCGTTCACCAAATTCCAGCGCTGCACCAAGCACGGCATCGACATGACGCGCATCTCGCTCATCTCGAAACTTTCATGGAAGGCCATCACGGAGGACTACTCCATAGAGCAATACGCTGAGGAGCTTGAGAATATTGCCCAAAAGAAGCGCAACTACACTCCGCTGCAAGTAGCCATCGGAACGGGCTTTGCCTGCGGCGGCTTCTGCATACAGTTCGGCTGCGACTGGACAGCCTTCTTCTATGCCTCCTTCGCCGCTGCCGTCGGCATGTACCTGCGCGGCTGGCTGCTCCGCCGTGGCTTCAACAACTATATGGGCATCGCCGTGGCGTCGTTTATAGCCACGCTCCTCGCCTATCTGACGATGTGGCTCCCGTCGTCGTGGACAACAACTCCACTGCATCCGCTGCTCGCATGCTCACTTTTCATCGTGCCTGGTGTGCCGTTGATAAACTTTGTTGACGATATGCTCGACAATTACATTCAAGTTGGACTGACGCGCGCCATCAACACTTTCCTCATGATTGTGGCGATGTCGTTCGGTATTGCCTTCTTCCTGAAACTGTCGCATTTCGACCTGACGCAGTTCTACACCATCCCGATGATTCCCCACAACAACTACCTGAGCTATGCAGCTGCCGCTGCCATATCGGCAATGGGCTTCTCGATGATATTCAACATCCCGCGCCGCCTGCTGTGGGTGGTTGCCATTGGCGGCATTATCGCTGTCTGCACGCGCAACTTCGTCAATCTCGGCCCGTCGAACAACAACATCGGTCTTGACATGGGTCTTGCCATTGGCTCACTTGCCGGCAGCGCACTGATATCGCTTATCTGCGTGAAAGCCGTGCATTGGTTCCACACCCCGCATCATGTCATCTCTATCCCGTCAGTGATTCCAATGGTGCCCGGCGTGCTGATGTACCGTGCCCTTGTCGCAATGATTGAGATGCAGGGCGTCGTTGGTGAGCTGACGAACGCCGTAAAGTTCGGCATGGGTTCTGCCATCACCATCATGTGTATAGCTCTCGGCGTTGCCATACCTAACGTGTTCGCACGCCAATGGATTGCACCGCAGCGCCGCAAGCGCCTGCAGAAGGCCATCGCCGACCGCAAGGCACGTGGCAAATTCGTCGATTTGTCAGAATTTGACGAGCAGTAAGAGAAATAAAAGGATAAGCAGACAAGGTCTTTTTATGCTTATCACACTTGACTATATTAGGGAGGCGCTTGCGCCTCCTTTTTTTGTTAGTGTGCATTAAGAGGGATGCGGATGTACTACCATATCCGCGTCGGCAACAAAAAGTTAATTTTGCTTAGCCACTTGGGGGCTTATCTCGTAAAAAATGAGTAACTTTGCATTCCCGAAATCTTTTAAAGGCAAAGAAGGATAACATTGTAACATTAAAAGGAAAACATTGTAACATTAATATGACTAACGATAAAGAGACTTCTATGCCCTCTGCATGGACAGAGGTGGAATACTCGGCTCGATGCGTGAGCCCGTTCATTACCACACCTATTTACATTCCCGAAGAAACTTCCTATTTCCTCTGCCGAGAGGATGGCAGCCGCGAACAGCAGCGCCTTACCTTCGTTGTGTTCCGCGCTGAAGGCGCCGACGAGGACGATTGGGAGGACGATCCGATGATTGGACGTCTGGACATTTGCGTGCTCGGCGAAGGCGACGAGGACGTGAAGCCAGTCGAGGCTGTGTACCTCGGAGTGGCACCGGAGAGTTTCGTGTCGGTTGTAAGCGACGACGAGCAGGAAATCGTGCTCAACATCTCTTGGCCATACGGCAACGAGGAAATCGAACGCGCACGCAAAACCGACGAGGGATGGGCTATACGCAAAGAGGACTTCGGCGAGGAGGGCATCGTCTGTCGCCTCACGCCGCGCCGCGGCAATCCTTTCTCCATCCGTCTGCAGATTCCCTACGTTGGCTTCTCGCTTACTGACGCTGACGGCAACAAGCTGACGGATGACATCGACGTAACCAACGCTGACGCCGCATCGCTCTCCTACTCCTTCGTGGGCGACAGCAACAACGACCGTTTCCAACTGTCGCTCGACGAGGGAAAGCTCAATTATATGTGCGTGCTCAACGAAGAGGGCACACTCTCCGTACGCAACATGCGCGAACGTCTTGCCCTCGTGAAGGAAATCAGCGCTCAAGGCTCACTTGCCAACCTGCTCATGGGCGCCCATTCGGCACTCGTGAAGAACAAGTCGATGCGCTGGCGCATACAACTTGTCGGCGACAACGTGGAGGGTATTGACGACGTGGAACTCAACGGTAAGTCTCTCGCACGCTTCGCTTTCGAGCAGTTTGCCGCCGACGGCAACACCGATGAAGACTCTCTCGCCCAGCGCCTGACTCACATGGAGCAGAAGCTCGGCTTCGAATGGTACTGGCTTTCGGAGGACGACTGGAATCACGAGAACCTCGAAGGACTCATTGACATGGAGGGCATCGACGCAGATCCGGAGAAGATGATGCGTCAGGCGCTGCTCTTCAACCGCTACGAATCGTTCATGCGACGACTGACGGCGTTCTCCTATATCTCACAGAAGCCGCTCCAAGGCGACCAACTCCAGGCACGCAACAACAAACGAAAGATTGCACGCTGCGTGCGCCACGTGCTTGCCCACCGCGCCGGAGAGGAGAACATCTGGGAACTTGACGACGAGGCTCGCCGCGAGATTCTCCACTTCCACGACACATTCCACCGTGAGTTTACGGCACAAATGGAAGAGTAAGGAAGTTAAGGTCTGCGTGTCAGAACATCAACACACATTCAACATACAACAATAACAAAAACTGCCGCAAAGTCAAGCAATAAATTTGTTGCTCGACTTTGCGGCAGTTTTTGTTTTATGTCACGAAATGTAAAGCTCTCTCTTACTGAGCCACGTATTTCTTTCCGTCAACGATGTAGATGCCCTTGGCAAGACCACGGAGAGCGTCGTCTGCAGAATCGGCAGTGCGCACAAGAGTGCCGCCGATGGTGTAGACACGCACGGGACGCGGGGTCTTGGGGGTGTTGACTGTGATAATGGAAGTGGGCTGCTGATAATTGTCGTAGCTGAAAGACACATTCTGCATATCGCCCCAAATGTACTCCTCAAGTCCGGGATAGTCAACGAAGGGATTGCGGTTGCTCTGCACCTTGTAGGCAGCGTTGTTGCGATTGGTCTCTTTCTCGCTCACAGGGTCTTGCTCCGCCCATTTCAAGAGCAGCTTCACAGCCCATTCCTTGTAGGCGGGATAGGCATTACCTGCAAGCATCGGGCTCGACCATGAGGAGATTTTGTCCTCATAGCACGTAGCCATATAGAGATAGATACGTGCAAAATCGCCCTTGTATATATCGTTCGGTTCGAACACAGTGCCCGAGTATCCTGGTGTCTTCGACGCGCCGAGTTTGCTGAAGCCGTTGTTCGATTTGTACTTGTCGCCGTCAGTTTCGCCAAAGGGCTCATGACCGCGACGGTTGTTGACATAGCCATCGCAAGGCACGATGTGCACGATGTCGCAATACATCGGCTTCACCTTGCCTCCAAACCAGCTCTTAGGAAAAGAGTGTTCGCGGTTGTACATGTCACCCTCCTTCTTGTAGTTGCCGGTGCAGTCGCTGAACGAGAAGTTGGTTGTGTTGGAGTACATATCCCACACCTTGCCATCGTCTCGGCGGTCGGTCTGCTTGTAGGCGTCGAGCAATCCGTCGTAGGACGTTACTTTCGGGTTGCCGATAATCTTGGCAAGTGCTGTCTTCAGCGCCTTGCCCTTCTTGCCGTCGGCAGCGCGGTAGTAGGTGCCGCTGCCGTTTGGTCCCTGTGCGAAGGCTCCCATAAAGGCGAAGAGCGCGGCACAGAGCATTGATTTGCGTAAGATGTTTCTCATAATCTTTCTCCGTTTTTAGTTGTGGACAAGAGTACCAATCTGCTCGCCGTCCATCACCTTCTTCAAGTTGCCTACGACGTCCATGTTGAAGACATAGATGGGAAGATTGTTTTCCTTACACATAGTAGTGGCTGTGAGGTCCATCACCTTCAAGCCACGCGTGTAAATCTCATCATAGGTGATGTCGCTGAACTTCGTAGCCGTAGGATCCTTCTCCGGGTCGGCAGTGTAGATGCCGTCAACGCGCGTGCCTTTGAGCATTACGTCGGCCTCAATCTCGATGCCGCGCAGCGAGGAGCCTGTGTCGGTGGTGAAGTAAGGTGAGCCAGTGCCTGCAGAGAATATGCATACGTAGCCTGCCTCCATTGCCTCGATGGCCTTCCACTTGGAATAGAACTCACCGATAGGCTCCATGCGGATTGCAGTCAGCACTTTCGTCTTCACACCGATAGCACCGAGAGCCGAACTGAGAGCCAGGGAGTTGATTACCGTGGCACACATACCCATTTGGTCGCCCTTAACACGATCGAATCCCTTGGAGGCTCCGCTAAGTCCGCGGAATATGTTGCCTCCGCCGATGACGATGCCTATCTGCACGCCCATCTCATGCACTTCCTTAATCTGCTCAGCATACTCACCCAGACGCACTGGGTCAATGCCGAAGCTCTGTTTGCCCATAAGGCTCTCGCCACTGAGCTTGAGAAGAATTCTCTTGAACTTTGCCATAATTCTTTTTTTTTACTCTGTTTATAATTTTATTTCATTTGGAAGAGTTTAGAAGTTTAGGGAGTTAAGGAGTTTCAGGAGTTTCGGGAGTTAAGGAGTTTCAGGAGTTAAGAAGTTAAGCCATAAGCTTATTTTATTAATTCTAACGCACGCAACATACGGCTTAACTTCTTAACTCCATAAACTCATTAACTTCTTAACTCCTTTAACTTATTAACTCCTTAACTCCTTTAACTTCTTAACTCCTTAACTTCTTTAACTTCTTAACTCCTTTAACTTCTTAACTCCTTAACTTCTTTAACTTCTTAACTCCTTAACTTCTTAACTTCTTAACTCCTTAACTTCTTAACTTCTTAACTTCTTAACTCCTTCTACTGTTTTTCTCCCTCCATTCACGCGGCGTCATGCCGATGTTGGTGCTGAAAATCTTATAAAGCTGACTACGAGAGGAGAATCCGCAGCCCTGTGATATATAGTCGTTGCTGTAGTCGGGGTGTTCGATGATGAGGCGTTTCGCCTCGCGGAATCGTATCTCCGATAGCCACACTCGGAACGTAGAGTGGAGATGATGGTCGAAATAGTCACTAAGCTCGCGTCGCGCCACACCAAGCTGTATGGAAAGCTTCGCCATGTTGACCGTACTGTCGCGGAAGCCTCCCTCTTCAAGCCATCTGCTTATTGCCATGCCTATGGAAGCAGACCGCTCTGACGTGAGCGGTGCAGCTGAGTCTGTGGCAGCAGAGGGAGTGACACCTTCAGTTGGAATAACACTGTTGGGTGAGTCGCTGTTGCATTGGGCATCGCTGAGAACTTCGTCGAAAGAGGCGAGATTGTAGCCGAGAGCCACAAAGCTGAGAATGAAAACAAAAAGCGAGAGCATCATCAGCGGACCGATAACGAAGAGCGATATGCGGCTAATAACACCGAAGACAAGCGAGAAAGACGAGAGACTCAACATAAGATAGCTCGACCATGCGTAGCGTGCGTAAGGCGTTATGTCACCACCCGTCTCGTCTACAATGCGCCGATGGTTGCGCATAATGGCGCTTACGGGCGAGAAAATAAAATAGAGCATCTGCGTGAAGAACAGCGCATACATTATGTAGCGCGCCACGGGCATCGCGAACGACCCGTAGTAGAGCCACCCTAAAAGGAACGTGACGACGACAAGCAGACAAGTACTGCCGCCTATCGCGGCGTAGTTGCGACACGCTTTCATGCCACACTCCATCTCCATGATAGAATAGGAGACGAAGAATGCTGTCGGCGAATAGAAGACGATGTTGAAGACAGTGCCTATTTCATCGCTGCTGGCACGCAGACGATAGAACATCTGCAGGGCGTAGTGGGTCGTGAGCAGAAGCATCGAGAAGAAGAGCATCCAGCGTGAACGTTCATACTGACGCGTGGTGTCGTTCTGCTGAAACCGCGAAACGAGCAGCATGAGCGCAAGCAGCAGCATGAGCAGAAAGCACGTGTATTGGAGCAGGAATAATGAGTCCATTTTTATGTTTTTAAAGATACGCAGTACAAAATTACATTTTTTTAATGAGAAGTACAAACAGCAATGGAGATAAGTTATTAACTTTGTACGTAATTATTTGCAATAAAGAGAGTAAATTATAAAAACATTTGAAATTTTGAAACCGACATTTTTATTTTTATCCCTTGCAGCAAGCTTTTTCCTTGCAGCTCCTTGCCATGCCGCCAACCACAATAGCCACAACGGCAAAGGTTCCAACGCATCTCTTAACAGACAGAAAGAGTCAGCGCTACGCTCCATCACGGAGGATGCCGCACGCGCCCATGTGTATTTCCTTGCCGACGACTTGCTTGAGGGCCGCCGTGCCGGGGAGCGCGGCTCGCGCATTGCTCGACAGTATATAATCTCAAGAGCGCGTGAGGCAGGCTTGAAGCCCTTTATCGGCGACTCTTTTGAGCAGCCTTTTGAGGCGTGTGCCGTGCAGCGGCTGAAGCGCGCCGGACGTTATTTCGTTGAGCCAGACTCAATACAGGAAATAAAGAAGGGCGTCCACCGCACGTTGCATCTCGCCAATGTTCTTGCAGCCTTGCCTGGAAAGAAATCAAACGAGATTGTTGTCATCGGCGCTCATCTCGACCATGAGGGAATGTATCCCGACGTGGAGGGCGACAACATTTATAATGGCGCTGACGACAACGCCTCAGGCGTGTCGGCTGTGTTGCAAATAATGAAAGCATTCGCGGAGAGTGGCGTGCAGCCGGAGCGCACAGTAGTGTTTGCCTTTTGGGACGGCGAAGAGATGGGACTGCTCGGCTCGCGTTATTTCACGCAAGCCTTCCCACGTATGTCTGACGTGAAGGGCTACATCAATTTCGACATGGTAGGCGGCAACAACCGTCCCAGCGACCCTTCCTATTTCGTCTATTTCTTCACGGCGTCACATCCCGAATACGGCGATTGGCTCAAGGACGACATCAATAAATACGGCCTGCAGCTACATCCAGACTATCGTGCATGGGACAATCCTATTGGCGGCAGCGACCAAGGTTCGTTCCACGAAAAAGGGGTGCCCATCGTGTGGTATCACACCGACGCACAACCCAACTACAACCAGCCGTCCGACGAGGCGCCGACGCTCAACTATCCAAAGCTTGCCGACATCACACGTGCTTCATTCCTAACGGCTTGGCACATGGCAAATTAAGGATGGTCGGGCAGGACGCCCGACACCTATTGCCTCAACCTGTTTATTAATAGAGCAGCATGAGTCCAGCGAACGCTGCCCATGCTATCATACGAATTGGATTGACGCGAACAATCTTCGTGCCTATGAACGTGGCTACGAAGATAGCTACGCTAATCCAGAAGTGCCACGGACTTATGGCAGGCGACGAGAAGTTATCGACATTCATAAGCATTATGGCAGCCGCTGCGACAAGTCCGACGATGGCGGGTCGCAAGCCTGCCATGACGCTTTGCACGGTAATGGTGTTCATGTATTTCATAAACACGCGGCACACCATTATCATTATCACGAACGACGGCAACACCAACGCCAGCGTTGCCACGCCACTGCCCAACGTGCCCATCCATTCGCCATAGCCGGCATTGCGCACCACGGTGTAGCCGCAATACGTGGCGGCATTGATGCCTATAGGTCCTGGAGTCATTTGGCTTATTGCCACGATGTTTGCAAACTCTGCCGACGAGAGCCATTGCTGTTGGGTCACAATAAGGCTCTGCACAAGCGACAGCATACCATAACCGCCACCAAAGCCAAAGATGCCAATCTGCAGGAACACGAAAAATAACTTGAGAAATATCATATTCTTAAATCATCAACTAAACATTAAGACTCCACTTTTGAGAGTGTGTCAAAATACGGAGTATCACTCCGTGGGCTTCACCAACAGACCATAGAGGTAGCCTCCGACGCCGGCTGCCGTAAGAACATAAATCGGATTGACGTCGAGCAGAGCGATGAGCAATGCGCACACGATAGGTATCCAGCAGTTGATGAGACAGATGCGCGCGCTGCGTGCCAAGCTGAACACGGGAGCGGCTATCAACGCTACCACTGCAGGGCGTATGCCATTGAACATTGAGCTAACCACCACGTTGTCCTGGAAATTGTGAAAGAACATTGCTATGAGCAAAATGATGACAAACGAAGGCAGGGCGACGCCCAACGTGCTGCAGATGGCTCCCGGCAATCGCTTCAGACGATAGCCCACGAACACGCTCATGTTTATCGCCAACGCTCCGGGCACAGTCTGCGACACAGCTATTAGATCGAGGAAATCCTTACGCTCTATCCACTTACGTTTGTCCACTATCTCCGACTCTATTATCGGTATCATAGCATAGCCACCTCCAAGCGTGAAGAGTCCAATGCGGAAGAATGTGCGGAATAAATCTAAGTACATAATAATATATAATAAGAGGGTGTGTCAAAAAGGAATTTATCGGATAAATTCATGGCAAAGCCATAACTACCATTAAATTCTGTTTTGACACGCCCCCATCATATTTTATTTTGGTACGGCATGAAGCCGCACCTCCTTTTTACTTACCGAAATTCTCAATCCACTTGCGTGCATTGACAAACGCCTCGATCCATGGAGTCACGTCGTCCTCGCGGTGGTCGGCAGGATACCATGCGTTCTGCCATGGGAAGATGGCACGCTCCAAGTGGGGCATCATTGCCAAATGGCGACCGTCGGCCGAGCAGATACCGGCCACATTGTAGTCGGAGCCGTTCGGGTTGCCCGGGTACTCAGCGTAGTTGTAGCGAGCCACGACATTGTACTTGTCCTCTGCCTCAGGCAGCGAGAACTTGCCCTCTCCGTGGGCCACCCATATGCCGAGCTTGTCGCCACTGAGCGATGAGAACATCACGCTGTTGTTCTGCGGAATTTCCAGACCGAGGAATGCGCTCTCGAACTTGTGCGAGTCGTTGTGGAGCATTCTTGTGCGGTGCTCGTGCTCAGGATTGATGAGATTGAGCTCCACCATGAGCTGGCAACCGTTGCAGATGCCGAGCGAGAGAGTGTCCTCGCGAGCGTAGAACTTGTCGAGAGCCTCCTTTGCCTTCGGGTTGAAGAGGAAGGCGCCAGCCCATCCCTTTGCAGAGCCAAGCACGTCGGAGTTGGAGAATCCGCCGCAGAACACAATCATGTTCACGTCCTCGAGAGTCTCGCGACCAGTGATGAGGTCGGTCATCATCACATCCTTCACGTCGAAGCCGGCGAGATAGAGCGAGTAAGCCATTTCGCGCTCACCATTGGTACCCTTCTCACGGATGATAGCAGCCTTGATGCCCGACGGAGTGCGGCGGTCGGCAGAAATGCCGTAGCTCTCGAGCGAGCCCTTGAACGACGGATGGAATTTCATCTCAAGCGGCTGCTTCATGTAGTTGTCGCGGCGCTTGGCGGCACAGCCATTGAAGCTCTGGTCGCGGTCGAGCAGGTAAGAAGTCTTGTACCATGTGTCGCGCAGAGCATCGATGTCGAAGGTATGCTCGTAGCCGTCCTTTTTGATAACGATGGTGCGCTCCGACGGTGTCGGGTAGCCAATCTTTGCGAATCCTATACCGTTCTCCTCCATGTATTCCTTGAACTCCTCCTTGTACTTGTCCGACACCTGAACCACAACACCCGGGTTCTCAGCCAAGAGCATCTTGATGATGTCGTTTCCGGCAAGGTTGTGGAGATTGATGTGCATACCGCCTTCCTTATTGGCGAAGCACATCTCGAGCAATGTGGTGATGAGACCGCCGGCAGAGATGTCGTGACCTGCCATAATCCAGCCCTTGCCGATCATGTCCTGAACAGCGTTGAAGCAGTCGGCGAAGTATTCGGGATTCTTCACGGTCGGCACGTCGTCGCCCACGAAGCCAAGGCTCTGTGCGAAGGCACTGCCGCCAAGACGCTGCTCGTCGAACGAGAAGTCGATGTGATATATAGATGAGTTCTTGTCGTTTACCAGTACAGGCGATACAACTTTGCGGATGTCCGACACCTCACCACCAGCGCTCACGATGACTGTTCCCGGAGAGATAATCTTCTCACCATTAGGATACTGCTGGCTAAGCGACAATGAGTCCTTGCCGGTCGGCACGTTCACCTTCAGTGCAAGACAGAACTCGCTCAGAGCCTTTACGGCAGTGTAGAGGCGAGCATCCTCACCCTTCTGCGAGCGGCACGGCCACATCCAGTTGGCTGAGAGCGAGAGGCTGTTGAGTCCATCTGCGAGCGGAGCCCAAACGATGTTGGTCAGAGCCTCGGCAACTGAAAGTACAGAGCCAGCCTCAGGCGAAGCCAAACCTGCCTGCGGAGCATGTCCGAGAGCAGTTGCGATACCCTTCTTTCCACGGTAATCGAGAGCTACGACGCCGCAATCTGAGAGCGGCAACTGAATCTCGCCCTGGCACTGCTGGCGTGCAATCTTGCCAGTTACGGAGCGGTCTACCTTGTTGGTCAGCCAGTCCTTACAAGCCACAGCCTCAAGCTGCAGCACGCGGCTCACGTACTTGTCGAGAACGTCGTCCTTGCCGTTCTCAGAAGTCTCCTCGTGTGTGTATTCTGCATCCTTGTAGTGACGCTCCACAGTCTCGTCGCGCATGATGGTCTTTGGCGAGTGGCCGAACATCTGCGCCACGTCGAGATCGAACGGTTTCACGCCGTCGCCCTGTACGAAAGAGAAGTGGGCATCGCCCGTTGTCTCACCTACTACATATAACGGAGCACGCTCGCGCTCTGCAATGCGGCGCACGTGTTCAATGTGCTTCTCGTCGATAAGCAGTCCCATACGCTCCTGGCTCTCGTTGGCAATTATTTCCTTAGAAGAAAGGGTCTTGTCACCAATAGGCAGCTTGGTCATGTCAATCTCGCCACCACAATCCTCAACGAGTTCGGAGAGGCAGTTGAGGTGACCAGCCGAGCCGTGGTCGTGGATGCTGACAACGGGGTTTACATCCTCCTCGCACAAAGCACGCACGAGATTGTAGGCACGCTTCTGCATCTCTGGGTTGGCGCGCTGCACGGCGTTCAGCTCGATGCCGTTGCTGTAGCGACCGGTGTCCACGGACGACACTGAACCGCCGCCAAGACCGATGCGATAGTTATCGCCGCCGACAACCACAACCTTGTTGCCCTTCTGCGGCTCCTTCTTGAGGCAGTCGCGCTTCGTGCCGTAGCCGACGCCGCCGGCAAGCATGATAACCTTGTCGTAGGCGTACTTCTCTGCGCCCTCCTGATGCTCGAAGGTGAGCACCGATCCGGTGATGAGCGGCTGTCCGAACTTGTTGCCGAAGTCGCTGGCACCGTTGGAAGCCTTTATGAGAATCTGCTCAGGAGTCTGATAGAGCCACTTGCGCACGGGCATGATGTCCTCCCAGTCGCGTGCGTTGCCCTCGTCGTCCTTGAGGCGAGGATATGCAGTCATGTACACGGCAGTACCGGCGATAGGCCATGAACCAACACCGCCGCCCATACGGTCGCGAATCTCGCCGCCAGTACCCGTAGCTGCGCCGTTGAACGGCTCCACGGTGGTCGGGAAGTTGTGGGTCTCTGCCTTGAGTGAAATGACGCTCTCTATGTCCTTCACCTGGAAGTAGTCGCTTGTCGACTGGTCTTTCGGAGCAAACTGCTCAACGACGGGTCCCTGAGCGAAAGCCACATTGTCTTTATATGCAGAGAGAATCTTGTTAGGGTTCTCCTTTGTAGTCTGCTTAATCATGGCAAACAGCGACGATTCCATCTCCTTGCCGTCGATGATGAACGTGCCGCCGAAAATTTTGTGGCGACAGTGCTCGGAGTTGATCTGCGCGAAGCCGAAGATCTCGCTGTCAGTCAGCGGACGGCCAAGTTCCTTCTCTATCTTGTGGAGATATTCAATCTCCTCTGGCGAGAGGGCGAGTCCTTCCTGCTCGTTGTATTCTTCTATGTTCTCCACGTGCTTGATAGGCTCGGGCTTGTGGTTGACTGTGAAGATGCTTTGGTCGAGTCCTTCATACATGCGCTGTAGCATAGGGTCGTGTTCGGCGTCCTTTGAGCTTACGGGGAAGTACTCCTCAATACGCGAAATGCCGTGGAGACTCATATTCTGAGTTATCTCTACGGCATTCGTACTCCATGGAGTAATCATTTCGCGGCGCGGGCCCACAAAGAAGCCCTCGACAGTCTCGCCCTCAAGAAGGGTGGCACCGCCGTAAAGCCAACACAGTTCATTGATCTCGTCTTGAGAGAGCTTGTGATCCACTTCCGTGGCTATCACGCTCTTGCTTGGAGTCATGAAAAATAGAATCATACTGCTTGTATAGATATTTTGGTATTTGAATTCTTTATAGAATAGTGCAAAGTTACTATTTTTTCCGCTTTTTTCGTTGCTGTTGTGCAATTTATTTTTTTGTTAACACGAATAATGCGGGCTGCACACGGATTTACCGCCTACAGCCCGCATTATATCATATATAGTTTAGCAACATTTTAATATTTTCAGAATATTGCTTTTTAGAAGACAAACGTGCGCAGCATCCAATAGCTTACAATGCCTGCGAGATAGCCGACGAAGGCTATCCACGTCACTTTCTTCATGTACCATCCGAAAGTAATCTTCTCCAAGCCCATCACTACCACTCCAGCCGCGCTGCCGATGATGAGCAGCGAGCCGCCGACACCGGCGCAATAGGCGAGCAGCTGCCAGAAGATGCCGTCAACAGCCATATCGCCAGTAGGCATTACGGGGTACATGCCCATACAGCCAGCCACAAGAGGCACGTTGTCGACGATGCTCGACAGTATGCCGATGATGCCCGTCACGAGATAGTGGTTGCCGTCAAACACTTCGTTGAGTCCTGCGCCGAGAGCCTTCAGCACGCCCACCTCAGAGAGGCAAGCCACAGCCATAAGGATGCCGAGGAAGAAGAGAATCGTCGACATGTCGACACGCGAGAGCAGGTTGGTGACGCGCTTCTGCGTGCCTTCCGAGTCGTGACCGCGGTGCAAGTGGCGATAGAAAATCTCTGTCGTCGTCCACAGCACGCCGAGCACAAGCAGAATTCCGACGAACGGAGGCAGATGAGTGATGCTCTTGAACACGGGCACAAACATCAGTCCGCCTACGCCAATCCAAAACACGGCCTTACGCTGACCGTCGGAGAAGTCGCTTGCCGCTGCGTCGGCTCCCTCGTTCACCTGCGGCATCTGCAGCTCACCCTTCAACTGATACTGCAGGATGAATGCCGGAATAGCCATTGACACGATGGATGGGATTAGTATCTCGCTCAGAACGCCGGCGGCTGTGATGAGGCCCTTGTTCCATAGCATTATCGTAGTAACGTCGCCGATGGGCGATGCGGCGCCTCCGGAGTTGGCGGCGATGATGACGAGAGAGGCATAGACGAGCCTGTCCTTCCTTTCGGTGACGAGCTTGCGCAGAATCATTATCATCACGATGCTCGTCGTAAGGTTGTCGAGAATTGCTGAGAGAACGAACGTGAGGAAGGCGATGCGCCACAGGAGGGCGTGTTTCGACTTCGTTTTCATCACCTTGCGCACCCAGTTGAAGCCCCCGTTCTGGTCGACAATCTCCACGATTGTCATTGCTCCCATGAGGAAGAAGAGCGTTGTGGAAGTGTCGCCGAGATGCTCCTGTATGATTTCCGTCACCTTCGATGCCATGCCTGCTATGCCACCCGTGTACTCGGGGTGCATGGCAGCAAGGTACTGCAGCGGGTCAACCATGTAGAGAGTCCAGCAAGCCACGAGCATTAGCAGCGCGATGGCAGCCTTGTTCACCTTCGTCAGGCTTTCCGTGGCGATGCAAGCATAGCCAAAGACGAAAGCTATGACGATAAAGAGAGTCAGTGTAGTCATAGTTGTTTATAGTGTTTAAATCTGGTCGAACGCCTGTTTGAGGTCGTCGATGATGTCGTCGATGTGTTCCGTACCGATGCTGAGGCGCACGGTGGTCGGCGTGATGTGCTGCTGCTTGAGTTCCTCTGGCGTCATCTGCGAGTGGGTTGTCGTGTAGGGATGTATTACAAGACTCTTCACGTCTGCCACATTGGCGAGCAGGGAGAAGAGCTTCAGACTGTCGATGAACTTCCATGTGTCCTCAAGCGTGCCCTTAATCTCGAATGTGAAGATAGATCCGCCGCCGTTGGGGAAATACTTCTGATAGAGTTTGTGGTCGGGATGGTCGGGCAATGAAGGATGGTTCACCTTAGCCACCTTTGGATGGTGGGCAAGGAAGTCTACCACCTTCAGCGCGTTCTCCACATGACGCTCCACGCGGAGCGACAGCGTCTCAAGTCCCTGAAGGAGTATCCAGGCGTTGAACGGCGAGATTACCGCACCCGTGTCGCGCAATATGACGGCGCGTATGCGTGTGACGAAGGCTGCGTTGCCAGCCACGTCAGCAAAGACAGCCCCATGATAGCTGGGGTCGGGCTTGGCAAGAGTCGGGAACTTGTCGGCGTTAGCCTTCCAGTCGAACGTGCCTCCGTCGACGATTACGCCGCCAAGGCTTGATCCATGACCGCCGATGAATTTCGTGGCGGAATGTACCACGATGTCTGCTCCGTGCTCGATGGGGCGAATGAGGAAGGGTGTGCCGAAAGTGTTGTCGACGATGAACGGGATGTTGTGCTTATGTGCAACGGCAGCCACGGCTTCAAGGTCGGTGACGTCGGAGTTGGGGTTGCCGAACGTTTCTGCGTACACCACCTTCGTGTTGGGCTGTATGGCTGCCTCCAGGGCGTCAAGGTCGTTGACGTTGACGATGGTGTTGGAGACGCCCTGCGTGGTGAGCGTGTGCGTGATGAGATTGAACGAGCCACCGTACATGTTGTCGGCAGCCACAATGTGGTCGCCTGCCTCCACAATGTTCTGCAGGGCATAGGTCACGGCTGCTGCTCCGGAGGCTACGGCAAGGGCTGCCGTGCCACCCTCAAGTGCTGCCATGCGCTCCTCCAATACTGCCTGTGTGGAGTTGGTGAGTCGGCCGTAGATGTTGCCCGGGTCGCGCAGAGCGAAGCGGTCGGCAGCGTGCTGCGAGTTGCGGAACACGTAGCTGGTGGTCTGATATATAGGAACGGCGCGCGCGTCGGTAGCCGGGTCGGCGTGTTCCTGTCCAACATGAAGTTGTAGTGTCTCGAAATGAAGTTTCTTGTTGCTCATCATTTTAGCCCTTTCTTTGTTTTGAAATATGTGTTGATTCTTATTGATTATGTCGTATTTACGCGTCAGTGGCGCCGCGCTCCTCCTACTGTTTCTTCTGCTTCACCACCTGGCGTTGCGTCACGATGCCGTCGGCATATTCCTTCGGCGACATTCCGCGGTTGTTCTTGAAGCAGCGGTTGAAATAGGGCACGTCGTTGAAGCCCACCATATAGCATACCTCCGTCACATTGAAGTTGCCCTCACGCAGAAGGTAGCAAGCGCGGTCAACGCGCAGTTTGTTGAGATACGTGATGTAGGTCTGTCCGGTGGCTTTCTTGAAGAACGTGCAGAACGACGAGCGGTTCATGCCCACATGATTGGCAATCATGTCGATGGTTATGGTGCGCGCATAGTTCGACTGAGAGAATTCTCTTATGCGGTTTATACGGTCAGACGTGCGGTCTGTCTCGGAAAAGCTGCCCACGACGATGCCCTTGCTCGCATATTGTGAGAGCAAGAGTATGAGTCGGAACACGTAAGGGAGCAGTTCTGTCTCACTCTCGTGCGACATTTTTTCCATCATGTCAGCTATCACAGCTGTCGTCTCCTTATCGAAGGCAATCACAGACGACACTGCCTTGAGACGTTCAAGGCGTTCCGTGATTTCAGGGAAAGCGCTTGAACAGCGGTCTATGTATTCAGTTTTGAACGACAGTGTGTAGTATTCAATCAGCCCGTCGCTGTTGAGATGTTCCTCGTCGAACTTCCAGCAATGAGGGATGTGTGGCGGAATGAAGGCCATATCACCGTTTTCGAACGTACCTTCCGTATCACCGAATGTGTGTATACCTCTGCCGCTGACTATATATGTCAGTTCCCACGTATCCTGTTTGTGGAGTGGCAAGGCATCAGCGGGTGTGATACGCAGTCTGTCAAATTTGTATAAATCCATAGTGTAATAATACTAAAAACTATTTCTATCCTTATATATCGTTTAAACGATGTGTTATTTCTTCAAAATATGTTGTTGAACTTTTACTATTGCAAAGATAGTGCAAATCGAGAGAAGAAGAAATGGAATTTTTCATGTCTTCTTCCGAGATGCTGTTTATCTTATGCAAAGATAGTTATTTTTGATGCACAATAGTTCGTACATTTATATTTTTAACAATAAAAAAGAGTTTGACGCTTTATGTTAAAATTAATGTTTCTTGAGTATAAACACGCATTTTAGATGTTTATTTGTCGTATATAGTGTTTATTAAGTTGGTATTTAATGTCGTTTTGCAGAGCAATAGTGTGCAAATTTAGTCGCAAAAATTAAGGATTATTATTGTTGGCTGAGTTATCGACTGGCATAGCGGAGGAGGAAGAAGGAAAATATAGTCCAAGCCTTGTACAGCGTATAGAATAATTTTGTAACTTTGTGGGAAACATCGAGAACATAACCAAATCTTAAACTTTTCGACTATGAAATACGCTGAATACATCAAGCAGATAGAAATCGACTCCCTTTGGAGCGGCAGACGCCACATCGTCTGGAACCTCGACCGCCAGGTGAACATCCTCAGCGGCATCAACGGCGTTGGCAAGAGTACTATATTAAATAAGGTGGTGAAAGGACTTTCGGCTGGTGGCGAGTTTCCGAGCCATCTGCTGAAGGGTGTGCGGCTCACCGTGGAGCCGGAGGACGCCAAGTGGATACGCTTCGACGTCATACGCTCTTTCGACCGTCCGTTGCTCAATCTCGACACCGTGAACAAGCTCAACACGTCGCTCAGCGATCTCACGACGGAGCTCGACATGCAGCTCTTCTTTCTCCAGCGCAAGTACCTCGACTATCAGGTGAACATCGGCAACCGCATCATTGCCTGTCTGCAGAACGGATCTGCCGACTCCACAGCGGAGGCGCAGCGCATAGCAACGCCCAAGAAGACTTTCCAAGATCTCATCGACGACCTCTTCTCCGAGACCGGCAAGAAGATTGTGCGCACGGAGAACGAGATACGTTTCTCGCAGATTGGCGAGACGCTGACACCCTACCAGCTTTCGAGCGGCGAAAAGCAGATGCTCGTCATCTTGCTCACAGTGCTCGTCGAGGACCAACGCCCCTACGTGCTATTCATGGACGAGCCGGAGGTGAGCCTGCACATCGACTGGCAGCAACGTCTCATCGACCTCATCCTCAAGCTCAACCCCAACGTGCAGATTATCCTCACGACACATTCGCCTGCGGTCATCATGAACGGATGGGCAGACAGAGTGACGGAAGTGTCGGACATCACGGACCAATGAAAGGGTTGTTTTAAATGGTAAGTGAGTGAAAAAACTCTTAATTCAAAACTCCTAATTTCTAAATCCTATGGGCAAACGTCTTCGCGACAACATAACGTCGCAATACATAGAGGCAGCGAACAGGCTCAACTCGCGCCACGCCCGCCGCCGCATTGTCGCCTACGTCGAGAGCTACGACGACATATTCTTCTGGCGCTCCATACTGACACGCTTCGAGGACGACACGCGCTTCTTCGAAGTGATGCTACCCTCGCGCCTCGACCATCTGGAGCGTGGCAAGAAGGCAGCGATAATGAGCATGATTGCCACGGGCGGAGTGGGACGCAACATGATTGCCTGCGTCGACGCCGACTACGATTATCTTTCTCAGGGAGCCACTCCGACGTCGAAGACCATTCTCGCAAGTCCCTACATCTTCCACTCCTATGCCTACGCCATAGAAAACATGCAATGCTACGCGCCCTCGCTCCACAACGTCTGTGTGGCAGTGGCACTCAACGACAGGAAACTCTTCGACTTCGAGACGTTCCTCGCCGATTTCTCCTCCGCCATCTTTCCGCTCTTCGTGTGGAACATCTGGTCGTACCGCCACGCAACGGAACACCACTTCACCATCACCGACTTCCTACGTGCCATCGAGATTGGCAACCTCTCGCCCGACAACGCCTCGGCAGCGCTTGCCCAGCTTCGCCGCCGCGTAGCCCATAAAGTGCAGCAGCTGCAGCGCCTGCATCCCGATGCCAAGGAGAGCTACCTTCTCGTGAAGGACGATTTGAAGCGTCTTGGCGTCTTGCCAGCCGAGACCTACATGTACATCCAAGGCCATCATCTCTTCGACAAAATCGTCGTGCCGCTCATGAAGAAGGTGTGCAGCCAACTCGTACGCGAACAGGAGCGCGACATCTCGCGCCAGAGCATACACGCCACGCAGCAGCGCAACGAGCTGTCGTGCTATTCGTCGAGCGTGGGTAGCGTAGAATACAGCCTGCGGCGCAACGTCGGCTACATAGCATCCAGGCAGTATAGCCACATCGTCGACGACATCGCCAACTATCTCAACACGCTGCCCGTAGAAAATGCTGGAATTTCTTAAAGAATGACTTCTGACTGATTGCCCAGCCCGGCTAAATCCAAAACTTGAGAATCAATTACTTTTCGGCACGCCCCTCCCACAGAACATTGCGAAAAAGAAGCTTGCCCTTGCATATATGGGAAAAAAGGCGTAACTTTACGCAACCTATCCATCATGTCAACATAAAACAAAGAAAAACATAACATCAAAATGAAGAAAACGACATTAGCTTTAGGCTTGTGCCTCATGCTTGCCCAGGCGGCAAGCGCACAGAACAAACAGGGCGGCATCTCCGCCTCTATGCTACAGAAGATTGAAAAAAAGGAGGCGTCATGCGCTGCCAACAAGGCGCTCTTCAACGCCCTCGCCTCCAACAAAATCGACAATCTCGCGAAGAACTTTGCCAACCAAGGCTCCTTCGACACTCACTTCAGCGTGGAGACCAATCCGCAGAGCATCCACGACCAGAAGAGTTCCGGCCGCTGCTGGATGTTCTCTGGCTTCAACGTGCTGCGCTCCAACTTCGCCCGCGAGCACGGCGACTCCGTCTCCGTGGAGTTCTCGCAAGACTATCTCTTCTTCTACGACCAGCTGGAGAAAGCCAATCTAATGCTGCAGGGCGTCGTCGACAATGCCAAGAAGCCCATCGACGACGTGCGCGTGCAATTCTTCTTCAAGAATCCGCTCAACGACGGTGGCACGTTCTGCGGCGTAGCCGACCTCGCCCCGAAGTACGGACTCGTGCCCAAGCAGGTGCAGCCCGAAACCTACTCCGCCGAGAACACGTCGAAAATCTCATCCCTCATCTCCTCAAAGCTGCGCGAATACGGTCTTGAACTGCGCCGAATGGTGGCTGAAGGCAAGAAGCAGCAGGCCATCAACGAGCGCAAGGCGGAGATGCTCTCCACGGTCTATCACATGCTTGCCGTAACGCTCGGCGAACCCGTCAAGGAATTCACCTATCAGTTCCGCGACAAAAACGGCAAGCCCGTCGGCGAGCCACGACAGTTCACGCCGCTATCCTTCTATGAAGCCACTGTCGGCCATCCCCTCGCCGGAACGTTCATCATGGTCATGAACGATCCGCGCCGCCCCTACCACAAGACCTACGAGGTGGAGTACGACCGCCACGTCTACGACGGCACCAACTGGAAATACCTCAATCTCCCCATGGAGGACATCGCACAGCTTGCCATCGCCTCGCTCAAGGACGGACGCAAGATGTACTCCTCCTATGACGTAGGCAAGCAGCTCGACCGCGAGCGTGGCTTTCTCGACACCGACAACTACGACTACTCTTCGCTCTTCTCCACTACCTTCCCCATGAACAAGGCCGACCGCATCGCAACATTCGACAGCGGCTCCACCCACGCCATGACGCTCACCGCCGTCGATCTCGACGCCGAGGGCAATCCCGTGAAATGGAAGGTGGAGAACAGCTGGGGAGCCAACTACGGAGAGAAGGGCTGCCTGATAATGACCAACCGCTGGTTTAACGAGTACATGTTCCGCCTCGTAGTCGACAAGAAATACGTGCCTGAAACTCTTCTGAAGGAGTTTGAGCAGAAGCCGCTCATGGTGATGCCGGAAGACCCGCTCTTCGGCGAGGACGACTAATGCGCTCGTTCCCCAGTACTTCTATGGTATTACTGGAGTACTCCAACATTATTACTGGAGTACTCCAGCGTTATTACTGCAGTACTTCAGCGTTATTACTAACTCAATATTCTCATGTCGTAGACATGTTGTAACAAACGAATGGTCAAATAGAAGTAGACGAGTAAACAAGGAGATTGACCATTCCGGTTTAAGTCTTGCAAACAACGTTTTTTGTAGGAAAGGCGTATTTCCTTGTTTACTCGTATTTTGTCTACATGTCTACTATTGAGCAAGTTGCCCACTTGCTAAACGATGCTATTATCAGATTGTAGATAATAGTGGGATGCAGCGGAGGCCGGAGACCTCCGCCACGGAAAGAATGCAGTCTTCGCTTAAACTGCTATACATCACAATTGTTTTTATCACTCCATATTCTCCGGAAGAGCCTTATTTCTTCTGCGTATTCGAGAAAGAATAAGGCGCGTCGCCGGCAGCCGTGCCACGCTGTAGATTGGGCTTTGCCGACATCTGGAAGACAAACTGCGCACCGCTCATGAGATCGGAACGCGTGATGAAGTTCTTCGAGTAGGGAGCGCCGTTGAGCGTGAGCTGCTGAATGTAGCAGTTGTCGTCGACGTCGCCAAGCGCCTTGATGTCCACTGTCTTGCCATTCTCAAGATGCAACTTCATCTCGTCGAAGAAGGGCGTGCCGAGCACGTACTCGCCCGAGCCGGGGCAGACGGGATAGAAGCCCATTGCCGAGAAGACGTACCAGGCAGAAGTCTGTCCGTTGTCCTCGTCGCCGCAGTAGCCGTCGGGGTTGGCGTTGTACATGCGGTTCATCGTCTGGCGCACCCAGTACTGCGTCTTCCAAGGCTCGCCGGAGTAGCCGTAGAGATATATCATGTGCTGAATGGGCTGATTGCCGTGGGCATAGTTGCCCATGTTCATAATCTGCATCTCGCGTATCTCGTGGATGACGCCTCCGTAGTAGCTGTCGTCGAAGAGTGGCGGCACGTTGAACACGGAGTCGAGCATCTGATTGAACACCTGCTTGCCTCCCATGAGATTGATGAGTCCCTGCGGGTCGTGGAAGACAGACCACGTGTAATGCCACGCATTGCCCTCCGTGAAGGCGTCGCCCCACTTCAGCGGCGAGAACGGACTCTGGAATTTGCCGTTCTGCAAGCGTCCGCGCATGAGATTGGATTCCTTGTCGAAGACGTTGCGATAGTTAAAGGCACGTTTGCGGAAAGGCTCAAGTTCCTTCTTCGATTTGCCGAGAGCCTTGCCAAACTGGTAGATGCACCAGTCGTCGTAGGCGTACTCAAGCGTGCGCGCCACGTTTTCGTTGATTTTCACGTCGTAGGGCACATAGCCCAGCTTGTTGTAGTATTCAAAGCCGCGACGACCAGTGGAAGATACGGAGGGATGCACGGCGTTGGCGTCATGCACCACGGCCTTCCAAAGCGTCTCAGCGTCGTAGTTCTTCAGTCCGCAGAGATAGGCGTCGGCGACGATGGATGCCGAGTTGTTGCCCACCATGCAGTCGCGATGGCCCGGCGAAGCCCATTCGGGCAAGAATCCGCTTTCCTTGTAGGCATTGACAAGTCCTGCCTGCATTTTTTCGTTCATCGAGGGATACATCACATTGAGCAGCGGGAAGAGACAGCGGAAGGTATCCCAGAAGCCTGTGTCGGTGAACATGTAGCCCGGCAGAACCTTACCGTTGTAAGGCGAATAGTGTACAATCTCGCCCTGAGCGTTCTTCTCGTAGAAGGAGCGTGGGAAAAGTACGGAGCGGTAGAGGCAGGAGTAGAACGTGCGCAGATGGTCGATGTCGCCGCTCTTCACCTCAATCTTGCCCAGCACGTTGTTCCATGTCTGGCGTCCGCGAGCCTTCACGGCGTCGAGGTCGTCGGAGCCAAGCTCCTTGAGATTCTCTATCGCCTGCTCCTCAGAGATGAACGACGAGGCTACGCGCACGTTGACCTGCTCGCCGCGTCGCGTCTTGAAGCTCACGACGGCTCCCGCGTGCTTGCAGTCGGCAAGCAGCGTGTTGTTCTTGATGGCTCCGTCCACTACTGCCGACGCCATAGAGAAGCTGCGGTCGAACTTCAGCACGAAGTAGTTCTTGAAATTGTCGGGCACTCCGCCGTTGTTCTTCGTCGTGTAGCCAACAATCATGTTCTGCTCAGGCAGAATCTTCACGTAGGAACCATCGTCGAAGGCATCAACGACAACGCTCGCCGTATCGGTTTCGGGGAAGGTGATGCGCATGATGGCGGCACGCTCCGTCGGGGCTATCTCCGCCACGACGTCATAGTCGGCGAGATAGGCACGGTAGTAGTAGGGCGTAGCCACCTCCGCCTTGTGTGAGAACCATGAGGCTCGCTTGTCCTCGTCGAATACTGGCGTGCCCGTCTCTGGCATGATGGCAAACTGTCCGTAGTCGTTTATCCAGGGACTCGGCTGATGGGTCTGCTTGAAGCCGCGCAGCTTGTCGGCTGTGTATACGTAGGTCCACCCGTCACCCATCTTTCCCGTCTGCGGAGTCCAGAAGTTCATGCCCCAAGGCATACATACAGCCGGGTAAGTATTGCCTGTTGATAGCGAGTGCTTCGACTCCGTGCCGACGAGCGTGCTTACATAGTCGACCGGCTCATAATTTTTCGCCAAGCCCACAACGGCAAATGCGAATGTGAGCAAGACTGTCAACATGTGTCTTTTGTTCATACTTGATTTTTTAGTAGTTATTATTTCTTTTTAGTTCTCAAATTATATGCTGTCATTTGCAAAGTTACAACAAAAAGTTGAGATGGTGGCAAATAGTGGTGGGGAATAAAAGGAAAAGCGGTTATCCGTGAAGAAATCTACAGAGTGAGGGAGGGAAATACTCTCCATATTAAAAATGTGGCGGCGGCAAGCAATAAGAAAGCCGCGTTGCCGTTATATATTATATAAAAATGTCTACACATTAATAATAATATATTGCAAGTGATAACACTCAGAAAACATAAAAACCTCAAGGTTGCGAGAGCCGTTGCCGTTGCCGCTCTGCTCATGGCGTTCGGCCCGGGCGCTGCAGCCGACAATGCGACATGGAACGTCTATCCCAGCTACAACGACATCACGGAGATTGAGCCAGCCGGGCAAACCTGCTTCGCGCTCGCATCTGGCAGCGTCTTCTCCTACAACATCAACGGAGGAGAGCTGAGCCAATACGACAAGGCAAACGTCATGTCGGATGTCAACGCGAAGCACATAGCATGGTCGCAAGCGGCGAAAAGGCTCATCGTTGTCTACGACAACGCCAACATCGACCTGCTCAACACGGCAGGCGACGTCGTGAATCTGCCCGACCTCTACCAGAAGTCAACCACGCTCGACAAGACCGTCAACAACATCTACATCAACGGCGTCTACGCTTATCTCTCCACAGCGTTCGGCATCGTCAAGGTGAACATGCGCGACGCTGTCATCAGCGACTCCTACCAGCTCGACATCAACGTGGCGTACTGCTACATCGACGGGGGCTATCTCTATGCTGCCTCGCGTGAAGGGGGATGCCTGAAGCGCGCCTCTCTCTCCGACAACCTCCTCGACAAGAACGTGTGGCAGATATGTGGCGACTTCACGGAGCGCTCTGACGACCGCCTCAACGTGAAGGACCCTACGACAAAGCTCTGGTGGACACGCACAGAGCAGGGTAAGCTCACCTATTACTATATTGACGACGCGGGTAACCGCACATACATGACGGAGGGCGTGCTGCCCAACGGACCCTCGTCGAACAACTTCTTCCGGCTCTACTCACATGGAGGCAAGCTCTACGCCACCGGCGGACTGTGGTCGCAGGAGAAGAACGGCAACTGCGCGGGAGAGGTGCACGTGTGGGACGGAGCGTCGTGGACGGAGTTTGAGAAGCCTACGGAGACACAGCTTGGTCACCGCAACGTCGACTACATCTGCCTCGACTTCGACCCGAAGACGGAAGGACACGTGGCAGTGGGCGCCAAGAGCGGCGTCTACGAGTTTCAGGACGGCAAGTTCCTTAAATGCTACAACTCCGACAACAGCCCCCTGGAGTCTTCAGCGACAAACAAGAGCAAGGACTACGTGATTGCATCGTCATTGAAATACGATGCATCGGGCAATCTGTGGGTGCTCAACCGCCTCACTTCCACACCAATCAAACGACTCTCACCGGACGGCGAATGGACGTCGTTAGCCCAGTCGGCACTCAACGCGAACAAGGAGACGTCGGGCAATCTGACGAGCATGTTCCTGAGTACAACCTATGGCCACTTCATTTTCGTCAACAACTTCTGGGAGGTCACCAAGGTCTATGCCTACGACTATCAGAACGACAAGTTATACACTCTCGGCGGACAGAACTACACCAACGAGGACGGCTCCGAGATACGCCCCTATTACCTCTACGGGGCTTCCGAGGACAAGGACGGCAACATTTGGCTCGCCACGTCGTCAGGACCGCTCTACATGACGCCAAGCGACGTGAAGAGTGGCAACAGCACGGTGACGCAGTATAAGGTGCCGCGCAACGACGGCACCAATCTTGCCGACTATCTCCTTGCCAATGTCGAGACAAGATGCGTAAAGTTTGACGGGGCGGGACGCAAATGGATTGGCACGTCGAGCGGTGTCTTCCTCATCAGCGAGGACAACAACACGCAGCTCCAGCATTTCACGGCGGAGAACTCTCCACTGCTCTCCAATGTCGTGCACGACATTCTCATTGACCCCAACTCCAACGTCGTCTACTTCGCCACCGACTGCGGACTCTGTTCCTACACGAGCGACGCCACAACGCCGAGCGACGCCATGGACAAGGACAACGTGTATGCCTATCCCAACCCCGTCACGCCCGACTTCACGGGCGACATCACCATCGTCGGACTTAGCTACAACGCCGACGTGAAGATTGTGACGACGAGCGGCGTGCTCGTCAATCAAGGTCGCAGCACGGGCGGCTCCTACCGCTGGGACTGCCGCGACCAGAAAGGCAAGCGCGTTGCAAGTGGCATATACATGGTGGAGACGGCAAAGCAAGACGGCTCTAAGGGCACGGTATGCAAGATTGCCGTCATCAACTAAGACGCTGCCAGCAAGAAAGATTGTCGTCTGAAACGTCTCTACACCATTGATTATGAAGAACAACCCTTACGTGCGCCAAGCTCTTTTCGTGCTGGCGCTCACCGCTTTCTGCGCCTTCGCTTTCACGTCGGCCGACTTCATCGGTATGCCCTTCAAGGGATTGTCCGACCTTGCCGTGCTTGCCATGCAGTTCTGCACGGTCAGCGTGGCGACGATGCTGCTGATGTGGATTGCCAGCACCAACCGCTACGTCTTTGCCGCGCTCTTCCCGCCGTTCTGCGCCGTGTGCGCGGCAGTGGCTTATTTCCGCTTCACAGCCAACGTCACGCTGACGCCTATGGCCATCGATCTCGCCCTTGTCAACGATGCCCGCACCACAATGGACGTTGTTACGTGGCAGCTCATAGCATGGGTCTTACTCTGCGTGGCTGTGGCTATTGGGGCTGTGACTGTGAGGTGGCGGATGATAAAAGTGAGGCATGGGGCAGCGCAGACAGTTGTCGCCGTCCTTGCCCTCTGCGCCTTCAACAGCATTGGACGCCTGCAACTGCCTGTGAGAAACCGCATTCCCTTCGTCGTCTACAACTCCGTGGCGAGCTACATGGAGGGACGACGCATCGTGCAGGCGAAGCGTCCTGCTTTTGGCGGCACGCTACGCTGCACGAGCGACACGCTCGACGTTGTGTTCATCCTCGGCGAGACACTGCGCTCGAAAAACATGCAGGCTAACGGCTACACGCGCCCCACTACACCCTGGCTTTGCCGTGAGCAGGGCGCCGTGTCGCTACCCAACATTCACTCGGAATATGGCTTCACCCACACAAGCGTGCCTTATATCCTTACGCGTGCCTGCCCCGCCGACCCCGAGGCTGCCTATCGCGAACGCTCATTCATAGACATCTTCAAGCGCGCCGGCTATCGCACGACATGGATTGCCAACCAAGAGAACGTAGAAACCTTCGTCTACTTCATGAATGAAGCCGACACGCTGGTTTATCTCAACAGCGGCAAGTCGGTGTATGTCTTCGACAAATGGCTCGACGGCGACATCCTGCCTGAGCTCGACAAGCAGATGGCTACGCAGCGAGAAGCGCCGCGCCGCCTCTTCGTAATGCACACGATAGGCTCCCACTGGTGGTACAAGGCACACTATCCCGAAAGCTATGCCCGCTGGAAACCGGAACTGAAGAGCCGCGTGATGTCTGCCAACAGTCATGAGGAGTTTGTCAACTCCTACGACAACACCGTACTCTACTCCGACTGGTTCTGGCAGCAGGTGCGCAATCGCTTCCGCAACCGCAATGCTGTCGTCGTCTACCTCTCCGACCACAGCGAAAATCTCGGCGAGAACGGACTCTATGGTCACGGCGAGGACACGCCCCCACTCCATCGGCCTGGCTGCTGGGTGTGGATGTCCGACCGCTACCGCGCTGCCCATCCCCAAAAATGGACTGCACTGAAAGCCAACCGCAACCGTCCCTACAACTCCGCTTTTCTCTTCCATTCACTGCTCGACGCTGCCGACATCAACACTAAATACATTGACAGGAAATATGACATATTCAGACATGGCGCCTCTCTCTACGGCTCACCAAACCACTAAAAGGATAGACTTCATCGACCTCGCCAAGGCTTTGGGCATATTCCTTGTCGTCTATGCGCACACGCAGCTCGACGAAAGGGTGCAAAACTGGATTTACGTGTTCCACATGCCACTCTTCTTCTTCATCTCCGGCTATCTCTTCCGCTTCGCACGCAACAAGGAATGGAGCCTGTTTGCCAAGAAGAGATTTGCCCAAATTGTTGTGCCTTACATTCTCATCAACGCCGTAACCTATCTCTTTTGGGTGTTCATCGGCAGACACTTCGGAGCGGACAGTGGCGATACGACATCTGTATGGAGTCCGCTTCTCGCGGCATTGACGTGTCATGGCGAGAAAATGGTGCACGATGTACCGCTGTGGTTTCTCTTATGCCTTTTCATCATAGAGATTGCCTACCACGCCATATTCCGAGGCAAAACGGCAAGACAACGCTGGATGTACATCGCGGCATTTGCCGCCGTGGGCACCCTCAACTGTCTCTACAATCACATGCTACTGCCCTTTAGCATCGGCACGGCTCTCCACGGCATCGTGTTCTACGCTGTCGGCAACGAACTAAGGAGACATGAAGAAAAGGGGAATACACCACAAGACGCGGCTTATTACTGTAATAAAGGAGAGAAAACGTATAGGAATAAATGGAAAGGAACGTTGGCTGACACCGCTATGGTCTGCCTGTGTCTCGCCATGACAATCGTCATATCCCACGCCAACGGGCGCATCAATATGCACAAGAACTACTATGGCAACATCGTCCTTTTCTATCTCGGAGGCTTCTCTGGCATTGCCATGACGCTCGCTGCCTGCCGCATCGCCGCCAGATGGCTTCACGGGAGCCGCGTGATGGGCGTAGTGAGAATTATATCCAACGACACGCTCTATATCTGCGGCTTCCATCTCATGGCTTTCTCGCTGTTAAAAGGCGTGCTCGTCTACGGCTTCGGCTTCAATCTGGCTGGGCTAAACGACACGATTTTCGCCAATCTCGCCTTCAGCGCCGCCGCTCTTGCCGTATGCACTTGCGCCATCTGCCTTGCAAGGCGATGGGTTCCAACAAGGCAACACTCAGCGCAAACTTAAAAAATAGCCCACCTTATAAAGCCGCAAGACCCACAGCTTCGGATGTCGGCTACAGAGATTGGCATACTCCATTCCCCCCAAGAGGCGGAAAGAAATTCTGAACAGCCATTGCACGTGCCAACGCGAGAGCCTTTCGACAAAGGCGAGCAACGGGGAGTAGCCACGCAGTTCGGAGGCAAACTCACGAAGCGTGCGCAACGCCTCCTCAAGTTTGGAGAGGTAGCAACGGTTGTCTTCAAAATGCGTGTAAGCCACGGGGTTGTCAATATGCACCACGCGGATGCCTGCCTTCTCCAATGCCTTGCCGAGCAACACGTCCTCATAGCCGTAGCCTATAATGCGCTCGTCATAGGCAACGCGCTCAAGCACGGAGTGGTGAAAGAAGAAATTGGTGGTGCGGAAGGATGAATATGGACGGCGCACACGAGCTTCCTCGGAATGGTGACGCTGCTCAAACTTCTCGTACCTGAACCGCAGATTGCTGCTGTAAAGCTTGCCCGACTGCTTACCGCCGTCCACACACACACCGCCGACTGCCGCCCCGCCTTCCTGAACATCGGCAGAGAGGTAGCGCAGGAGAAAGTCGTCATAGACGAGCGTCAGCCTTACGTCAATCATCAGGCGCCAAGCATAACGGCCCTCGCGCGACATGGCATTGCGCATAGCGGAACGGCAAGGATGATGGATAGCCTCAACAATGCGCACACATGGCAACTCCTCCAAACCGCGATTTACGGCTTTCACTGCCTCATCCGTACTGCCGTCGTCAAAGACTACTATCTCGTAGCTCAATCCATCAATGGACTGAGCCTGACGGCTGACAGCACTAACGAGTCGGGTGGCGTTGTCGTTATAGACGGGTATTAATATAGAAAGCTCGGTTATCATAGTTATCTTTATAACGGAGTTTTACTCTTTTTATTGCAATGCAAAACAAATCATCCTTAAAGTAGCTACTGTAAAAAAATAAATGTAACTTTGCAGAATATGAAACTCAGCATCATTGTTCCTATATACAACGTGGAAAAAACTCTCCGACGCTGCATCGAAAGTATCGTCGGACAGTCGTTTGGCGACTTTGAACTGCTGCTTGTCGACGATGGATCGCCCGACAAGAGCGGCTACATTGCCGAATCACTTGCCGAAGGGGACGCAAGGATTAGGGTGTTTCATAAGGCTAACGGCGGACTTTCCGATGCACGCAACTACGCCCTCGACCGCATGACGGGCGACTACGTTACCTTCGTAGACAGCGACGACGAGCTTGCTCCCGACACTCTGGAGCCACTCATGCACGCCATACTCGACAATACTGACGTGGACATACTCGAATATCCCATGACGGAACGGCAAGGACAACCCGACGAACACGTGTTCATGCCCGACGAACGCATCTACAGCAGCCCCATGGAGTGGCTCTCGGAAAAAGGACTGGAGCATTGCTGGGTGTGCAACAAGGTGTTTCGCGCAGGTATCTTCAATTCCATCCGCTTCAAGAAAGGCAAGAAATACGAAGACGTCTACCTTATAGGCGAGCTTATGAAACGCTGCAAAACCATCGCCACTACACGGAATGGCATGTACATCTACCACTGGAACAACGACGGCATCGTCGCACAGCGCAATATGCTGCAACTGCTCGAAGCACAACTCCACGTCGTGAGAGAGCTTGCCATCGACACTCATAAACCTGAATGGCACCGCCTCTACATGAATATGCTCACAGCACAGTTGTACGCCTACACCGCTTCGGGCAAGCTGTTGCTGCCTTCACAGAAGGTGGACATAGGACGGTTTCACGGCAGAAACGACAGGATAAAGGCCGCAATGCTCAACTTCTTCGGAGTGAGGGGGGCTTGCATAATATTTAAATTGCTACACGGCTTATGAAAATAATGTACACTGTAGAGGACTTCTCCGTAAAGGGTGGGGCTGAAAACATAATAGCAAAGAAGGCAAACTTCCTTGCAACACATTGCGGCCATGAGGTGAGCATTGTGACGATATACCGGGACGAACGCGAAACGAGCTATCCGCTTGCCGACGGAGTGAAGCTCATAAGGCTCAACGTACCGTTCGTGCCGAAAGAATGCAATGCCGTAAGGCGACTGGCTTGCAGGATGATGACAGTGGGGCGGATGGTGATGGCGTTCCAGAAAGTGTTGAACAAGGAACAACCCGACATCATTTTCTTCACGCTAAGCCTTGGTGCCTTCCTATTGCCTACGTGCAGGACTGGAGCGAAGAAGGTATACGAGTCACACTTGGCGCGTATGTTCACTGCCTACCACAGCTTTTTCCTTCCCATGGAGCTCCGCGCCGACATCGTCGTTTGTCTTACGTCGGGCGATGCCAAAGAGTACAGGCACGCCAAGGACGTGCGCATCATTCCCAACTTCATTGAGCCGGTAAAGGAAATGGCAGATGACTATTCTGTAAAAAAAGCCATTGCAGTAGGAAGACTTGAGGAACAGAAGGGATTTGACGTGCTCATCAACTGCTGGAAAGACATTGCGGAGAAACATCTCGACTGGCATGTCGACATTTACGGCGAGGGACCGCTCCGCAAAGAGCTGCAAGCACAAATCGACAGGCTTGGACTCTCCGGCTGCATTTCTCTCTGCGGACGCTCCAACAGCATAATGGATGTCTATCCGCAATACAGTCTCCACATTATGCCGTCGCGCTATGAGGGACTGCCCATGACGCTCATTGAGGCACAGGCTTGCGGACTGCCTTCGGTCGTGACCAATTACCAGTTTGGCGCCTCCGACATCGTGGAGGACGGCTTTAACGGACTTATCGTGCCGCAAGGCGACATTCGCGCTCTCACCGACGCCATCAACAGGATGCTCTCGTCGGAAAAGTTGCGTAGGGAATATGGAAGGAATGCAATAGAAGTAGGGAAACGTTTCTACAAAGATAGAATCATAAGCCAATGGACATCACTCATCGATTCACTGGAAAAAAGAAATTAATAACAACAATTAAGAAAAGAAAGACTATAATAAAAAAAGGAAAGACTATGAACAATACAACATTGGAAACCCCGAAACACTCCTGCGCCGAATCACAGAACTTCTGGCTGTGGCTTGGAGCTCTTGTCGTGGGCGCAGTGCTCGGCCTGCTCGGTCTGCCATGGCTCAACAACATAATGAACTTCGTCGCAACTGTCTTCACACGGCTTTTCCAGTTTATCGCCGTGCCGACGATAGCCCTTGCCGTAACGACTACGCTCGCTGCCTTCGGCACGCAGGCAGGTACACGCCACATATTCCGCCGCACCATCACCTACACGCTACTCACCACCATCGCAGCCTCCTTCGTCGGGATGCTGCTCTACACGATAATCTCGCCCGACAATCTGCCACTCGACATAGTGAAGAGCAGCAGCGCGGCAGCAGCTGTGCCGCAAGAAGTGGCAGACTCGTCCTACTACGAATACATCATAGGCATTGTACCCGACAACATTCTGCGCCCATTCATGGAGGGTAACGTGCTCGCCGTGCTTCTCATCTCTGTAGCAGTGGGCATGGCGTTGGCAAAAATGCCGCAGTCACCGACGCGGCAGACTCTCATGCGTGGATTGACAGCCTTGCAGGAACTCGTCTCCACACTTATCCACTGGCTCATCCACGTCCTGCCGATAGGCATTGTGGCGTTTGCCGCCCAACTCTCGGCAGAAGTGTCGGCAGGCACTGTCGTGGCATCGATAGGCAAATACGTGGCTGTGATACTCGGCGGCAACGTCTTGCAGTTCTTCGTCGTGTTGCCATTGTTCCTTCTCGCCCGCGGACTCAATCCGCTCCACGTTATGCGACGCATGATGCCGGCTGTGCTAATGGCACTCTTCACGAAAAGCTCCGCCGCCACTCTGCCTGTAACAATAAAGACATCAGAGGAAGAACTTGGCGTTGACAGCAAGGTGGCACGCTTCGTCCTGCCAATCTGCACCACTATAAACATGAACGGCTGCGCAGCGTTCATCTTCGTCACGTCACTCTTCGTCATGCAGAACGGCGGCACTGCAATCACTCTGCCGACGATGCTCCTATGGCTGTTTATCTCCGTCGTGGCTGCCATAGGCAACGCCGGCGTGCCGATGGGGTGCTACTTCCTTACGCTCTCGCTTATGTCTGGCGTCGGCGCACCAGTTGCCATCATGGGCATTATACTTCCTGTCTTCACCATGCTCGACATGCTTGAGACAGCTGAGAACGTATGGTCGGACTCTTGCGTGGCGGCAATGGTCGACAAAGACCTCACCTCCTTCAAGGCATAGACGCGCTCACGTCCGCCCTCATCCCGCAGATGGAGCAGTCCATGGGCATCCACATAATCAATAGAGGCAAGAAAGTGCTCATGTGTCTGCGCGTCTTCGTAGGGATACATGCCCGTGCGGCGATAGAGGGCGGCATGATAGGCGCGGCTTATCTCCACGCCGTCGCCTGTTGTGGCGAGATGGTAGAAACGGGCAAACTGCTTGAGAACAGTGTCAAGGATTTCCTCAAGTGGCGTCTCCCTACCTATTATATTATATAGCGACACGGGATTGGGCGCATCACTATGGAAACTCCTTTGGTTGACATTAAGTCCAATGCCATAGATGCAGCGGCATATCGTCTTGCCGCGAACGGATGTCTCTATCAGCGTTCCGCTTAGTTTGCTGTCGTGCCAATAGATGTCATTGGGCCACTTGAGCGTGATGCCTTCACAATAGCTGTCGAGCGCGGCTTTCAAAGCCAGCGCACCAGCCATAGACAACACAAACTGCCGGTCGGCAGGCACACTCGTCGGACTTGTAAGGATAGACACGAGCAAGTTCTTACCCGCCTCACTCTCCCACGTGTTGGAACCCTGTCCGCGGCCGGACGTCTGAAACGTGGCTGTCGCCACAAGCATTGAATCGGACTGCGGCGTTGGACACGAACGCAGATAGTCGCTTGTGGACACCGTTGTCCCCAAGCGTATTATGTCATATTTCATACAATCGAAACTTTTGCCCTTTTAGGCATATTTGGTTGTTTTCTTCTATTCTTTCTTGGCGATTGTCCTTAACTGCAAAATATCTGACTCTTCGTGACACATTGCTTATTGTTTTGACTTTCCCCTAAACAGACAAGCCACATTACTTGAAGACTTTCTTCTCATCTGTAAGCGAGGCATGGATTGAAGGCGTCCTTTATTACTTAAGGACTGTCTTCTCATCTATAAGCGAGGCATGGATTGAAGGCGTCCTTTATATGCTCCACCTCTGCCGTCTCCTTACTCTTTCCTACAATAGAGATGATGTCAAAGCGAAGATTGTCGGCTATGCCATTTTGCTTCACATAGGCGTTGGCAGCAATGCCTACGTTGCGTATTTTCTTTATGTCAACCGCCTGCTCTGGCTTTGTAATGACATCCGAGGAGCGCGTCTTCACCTCAACGAACACCACATCATGCTTTGGTGAGCGTGCCACGATGTCAATGTCGCGATGACCGAAGCGCCAGTCGAGTGCCAATATCTCATAGCCAAGTCCACGCAGATAGTCGGCGGCAAGTTGCTCGCCCCATTTCCCCATCTCATTATGTTCTGCCATTACATTAGATTTTTTATCGCTTGTTTATAAATTCAGATATTCTGTACTTAACTTATATCATCAATCTCTTCAGACCTCCGCAGATTATAACTGGGAGAGGGGGCGCCCTCGCCCCCGACATTGAAAAGGATTATTCCATATATCGGGAGGACATAACTGGGAGAGGGGGCGCCCTCGCCCCCGACATTGAAAAGGATTATTCCATATATCGGGAGCCCCCTCTTCCAGTTATTACTTAGCCATTTATATTGAGCAGCTCGTCATAGAGTTTTTCGTACTGTGCGGCGATGAGGCGATAGTCGTGGTACTTTGCGACAAACGAAACGCTCTCACGCGAGAGTCGCGACAGCGTGTTGCCCCCGTCACCGAAGAAGGCATGCTCAATTGTAGCGACATTGGCATCGTCGGACAATTCGGGAGAGACATTGATGATTGGGCGGAGACGCTTCTCGCCGATAAACTCATAGTAGTCCTCTTCACCACCACCTATGACGACCGTGCCACGCGCCATGGCTGCAAGGGAGTTCATCGACGGCGTGAAACTGTAGAACTGATCAACAAGCACGTCTGCCTCACTGAGCATACGCATATATTCACCGTAAGGCACGCCCTCCACATATTCCACAATGACCTTTCCCGTATGTCTGCGTGCTACAGTCTCCACAAAGGCGGCTATTATCTTTGCTCCCTTCATAAACTCACGCCCCGGCTGTAATCCTACAAGCACCCTTATGACGTCGCCATCCCCCTTCTGCCTCACCTCAGAAGGCTTCGGCAACACCACGGGCAGACCGATGTAATGCACCCTGTCGGCGAAAGGCGGCTCGTCATAATCGAGCCAATACTCATAGAGACAGGGCACGAGAGCGTCTGCCATCAGCGACGTCTTGCGCCATGCCTTGAAAGCAGAAGGCAACATCACTTCCGCGATGCGCGCTCTGTTGGCAGCCATGTTCTGCGCCATGCCGTGCCAATAGGTATCGGAATAGGCAGGCACACCCTCTGCCTGACGGCGGAAAATCTGCGGGTCGTCGCCGTAGCATCCCTTCACGACTCGGCGATTAACCAACTTCAGAAAGCGCAGCAGCATAACGTTCCATCCCCCCTTAAGCGGCACAAACTGATAGTTGTGTATCTGTACAATGTCGTTGCCACACAACGCCTTGAAGTGGCGCAGCAACTGCCACACCACTTTAAGACCGCCCAGCTTGCCCCATCGCAGGTCGCGACGGAGGTTGATGTCGCGCGGCGCATTATGCCACCCGTTGCCGTCAGACATTGTGACGACACTGTTGCCACGCTCGACGAGTCCTCTCTTCAGCGTATTATGAAGAAAACTTGCCTCACCAATCAACAATATCCTCATTGCCGACGCTTAGTTCTCAAACACACTGTACATCGGCACGCCACGCCAACATTGCGGACGCTTCAAGCAGAACACCTCGGCAATGGTTGCGGCTGTGTCATACTGTATCATTGTGTCGGTTATCTTCATGCCCTTCTTCACGTTCTTGCCACAGATGATGAATGGTATCTCCATCTCCATAAGAGTCTGTCCGCCGTGCGAGCGACCGATGCCGCCATGGTCGGCAGTCACCATGATGATTGTGTTATCGTAGATGCCGGCATCCTTGAGAGCCTGGATGAGTCGGCCTATCTGCTTGTCGAGGCTGGCGAGTACGTCGTAATAGGCAGGAGTGTCGTGGCCGATGGCGTGGCCCACGTGGTCGATCTGGTCGTAGCATACGGAGAGGAACGTCGGTCGTTTCTCCTTGATGTATTTCTCTGCCATGCGTGTGAGCTGGGTGTCGTCCTTCTCGTAGTTGGAGGCAACATCAACATAGTTGATAGAAAGCGAGTCGACAAGATATTTAATGCCGTCCCACTCGGCTATGCAGCCCGTCTCGGCTGTAGGCATCTGCTCGCGTATGATGGAATAGATGGTGGGATAGATGTTGTGGTTGCCGACAGCAGCCGACGGTATCTCTGGCACACGAGAGTTCCAGTTGGTGTAGCCGTGCATCTCGGTAGGTGCGCCGTTGAACATCGAAGCCCAGTTGATTGCCGACTCCGACTTCAGCACGCAACGCTTCTTCAGCGTGTAGCAGCCATCTGCCATAAGTTTCTGCAGATTGGGAATGTCGTGTGCCTTAGGAACACTATAGGCACCCCATCCGTCAATGCCGATGAGGAGCACATGCCCTGCTTTAGTAATGTCGGGCTTGCCTATTAATGTTACAGTTTTAGGTTTGGCAGCCGTTGCTGCCATGGCAATTGTCATGAACAAAGCCACAATTGAAAAGATTCGCTTCATTTTTTTGTTTTAGTTTTAGTTGATGTTTTATAGAAGTTAAGGAGTTTGGAAGTTAAACCATTAATTTCGCTGTCTATATATAATACTTTCCTTCCAATCACATTACATATGGCTTTAACTCCTTAACTTCTTAACTCCTTAACTTCTTAACTCCTTTAACTTCTTAACTCCTTTAACTTCTTAACTCCTTTAACTTCTTAACTCCTTTAACTTCTTAACTCCTAAACTCCTCTACTTGTTGATTGGTGCCGTCTGCGTCGCCACGGGCTGCACGAGCCGTGTAGTGCCTTTGTCGTCGAGCACCTCGTAGGTCTCCACCGTCACATTGTTGCCCCGAATCTTCAGCACATCGAACGAGGCGTTGCCGTCGCTGTCGCGCCAGGCGTTGTTCACCTGGAAGATGGGAATGCCGCGGTAGTGTTGTATGGAAGCCTCGTGGGTGTGGCCCACGAAGAAGGCGGCGAGATTGTAGGGTGCGAGGATGTCGAAGAGCTGCTGTCGCTGCTCCTCCGTCCACCACTCGAGAGCCCACTGGTCGAAACCGTAGTGCTGCACGTACACTACGGGGCGTCCGTCGGAGGCGTACTTCTTCAGGTCGTCGCTAATCCACTGCATGTTGCTCTCGCAGTAGGTAGTGTCGCCGGCGCAGAGCTGTCCGCACACGAAGTGCACGCCACCGATGTCGTAGGAGTAGGAGCGCGACGAGCGGTGAAGTCCGAGTATCTGTTTCTTGTTTTTCAAGTCGAGAAGAGTGGAGTCGAGATAATGGAGATTGAACTCCATGCCGACACGATTCAGATTGGGTCGTCCGCTTTCGGGCGATATGTCGTGGTTGCCGAAAGTGGGGAACACGTCATAGTGAATCTGCTTGTACTCCGGACCGCGCTCCCAGCGTCGTCGGTAGAGGTCGAGTATGCGCGGGTGCGACTTGTCGAAGAGGTCGCCGGCAAGCACCACGGCGTCAATGTGCATCTTTTCGCCGAGGGCGTTGATGGCGAGCACGTGGTGGAACTGGTCGGTCTCTGGCGGCATGTCGAAATGCAGGTCGGAGGCTATCGCGACTGTGCAGTTGGCCTGCTTCTTCTTCTCCGACGCATAGCCGTTGAGGGCAGACAGGCCGAAGAGCAGCAGGGCTGCAAATATCATTTTTGTTATCATTGTTTTTTTAGTTGACAAGTTGTTAGTTGACGAGTTGACAAGTTGTTAGTTGACGAGTTGACAAGTTGTTAGTTAACGAGTTGTTTGTAAATGCCGTAATTAAACATTATTATTCCCCTCCTTCACTTCCTTCTCCACTTTCTCGCCGTTGCCCCAGAGGAGTGTGAGTTTGAAGGGAATGTTGGAGTTGATAGTCACCTTAGGTTTCTCCGAAGCCGACGAGCGTTTTGCCACCTTAAATGATATGTTGCCGTCCTTGCCCAGCGGATAGCGGTCGAGCCCATAGGCGTCGAGGAGTTGCACGTCGAGCGTGACGTGGTTGTCCTGTATGTCAGCGCGAATACCGAAGATGTACTCTATAAGCTCGGCGATAGGCGGCAGACCCGTCCATCCCACGAAGTCCTTGCGAGCCATGAAGCCCGGCGATGCCGACTCCGGTGCATAGTACTCCCAGAACGTGCCCGTCTTCTTGTACACCTCAAGCACATTGTTGTAGTGGTTCATCACAATGTCGTGGGCAAGACGCCGGTAGCCCTTGTCGACGAGACCAGAGATTACCATGTAGTTGGTGCCTGGCCACACGCCGCCCTCCCAGTAGCGTCCGTTCGCCTTGTACTTAGGATTGTCGGCAGCGAGCGACGCCACGCGATGTGGTCGGTTGAACTTGCACGTGTCGTCGAGATGCTCCACGAGCCGGTCGAGGCGCTGCTTCGGCAGCACGTCGGTATGCAATGCCCAGTAGGCGTAGATGCCCTGCGTGGTGGAAAGCGAGTCGTTGGCATACTGATCGTAGAGGAAACCATCGCGCTCACTCCACATATTCTTGTTGATATATGCCGTAAGATTCTTTATGTCGTCCTCAAACTCCTCAATCTCCTGCCAGCGCTCGAGATAGAATCCCATCTTCAGCAGAATGTTAGCCACCATAATCTGTTGCAGACAGGCGTCGAGCCATATCATGTGGCCGTTGCTGTAGATAGTGTTGTAGCCCTCCGGCACGCGCGGCATGTTGTCCATGCCCGTGCCCCAGCCGCTGCTCCAGTAAGTGCCGTTGCGCCAAGTGCGGTTGAGCTTCAGCCACTTGTAGTATGCAGCCAGCACGGGGAACACCTTGTTGAGTCGGTTGTCGTCGCCAAACTGCGTGTAGTAGAGCCATTCCGACCACGGCAGGAGGTTAGGTCCGGTAGATGTCGGGTCATAGCGTCCGAAGCAGTCGGAGCCGTCGGCTCGTATCTCGCGGCAGATGAATCCGTCGGGATGCTGCTTGGCGTAGAAGTTGTCGAGCGTCTTCTGGAACGGGAAGAAGCGCTCGCCGTAGCGGCAGAACATCGTAATGAAGGCATCGTCCCACATGAAGATGTTGCCATTATATGCAGGCGAGATGTAGGACGTTACGAAGCCAGAGTCGTCGAGCGGCAGCGAGATATTCTTTATGCCTATCTGCCATGCCTTCCAGTACATCTCTATCTCCTTCTTGTGTCCCTCCCAGTAGGGCGAAGGCAGAATTTTGCGTGCCTCTTCGAAAGAGCCGGGCTTAGTCTTCTCCTGCTTTGCCGTGCGGAACGTGTTCTCCGCCACGAGAGTCTGCATCACATAGGTGTTCTTGTAGGGAAGTTTGTAGAGCGGTGAGCCGGAAGAAATAAGGTTCTGTGCTGACGAAGAAAGTGCCGTGGCAGAAAGGAGCATAGCCGCAAGCACAGTCTTAAAGACTTTATTCTTATAATCCATATATTTGTTTTTATGCGGAATGTAACAGACTTTGCAGATGCAAGCCATAAGAGAGGGTGTGTCAAAAGGCAAACAATGCGCCCTGCGCTCGGCTTTGCCTTTTGGTGAGCTATTTGCCCCTTTGGGGCGCGTTGCTTATTGTTTTGAAACGCCCTCACAAATGAGATTTTACTTCTCTTCCATGAGTTTCTTGATCTTGAAGAAGATGTCGGTGTTCTCGAAAATACCCGTGAAGTTCTCCGAGCCAGGACCGAAGGCATAAACTGGCACCATAGCGCCAGAGTGGTCTTTCGTTGAGAAGCAGCACTCTACACGTCCCTCGTTCTTGTCGCCGTTGACAAGAGTGAGTCCGCCAGTCTCGTGGTCGGCAGTCACTACAACGAGCGTCTCGCCGTCCTCAGCCGCCCATTTCATCACACGTCCGATAGTCTGGTCGAAGTCGAGCGTCTCCTTCATGAGCATGTCGAGCTGGTTGAAGTGTCCGTAGTCGTCGAGCTGCGAGCCTTCGATCATCATGAAGAATCCATTCTTGTTGCGGTTCATCAGCTCTATGCCCTTCATTGAGGCACGCGCCAAGAGGTCGCCGCGCTCGTCGGGCAGTGGAGTGTCGACGTCATAAGGCACGGCGAAGATTCGGCTGTTCTTGTTCCACGAGAAGAAGTCGTCGAGTGTTCGTGACACATGATAGCCCTCCTTCTTCAGTTCCTTGAAGATGTCGCGTCCGTCCTTGCGGTTGGTGAATTTCTGCGCACCGCCGCCGAAGGCGAAGTCGAGGTTGCTTGTCGGGTAGTCACCGACGAGTTCCTCCTCCTTGTCGCGGTCGATGTTATGGCAGCTGAAGTCGCAGGGCGTGGCATCCCACAGGCGGCACGTCACGGCGATGCCGGCATCCTTGCCCAGTTGTTTGGCAATGTCGACGAGAGTGGTTTGCGGTTTTCCGTCGGGAGTAACGCCAACAGCATGGTAGTTGGTCTTCACGCCACATGCGAGCGATGTGCCGCCCGAGCCGGAGTCGGTGATGAGCTTGTTGGCAGCCCATGTCTTAGAGAGGCCGGTTGTTTGTGCGTTCTCAAGCCAAAGCTTGCCGCGATTGCAGGTCCATGCCGTGTAGACGTGCATGAGACTCATTCCGTCGCCAATCATGAGAATGACGTTCTTCACCTTCTTTCCCTTCGGTGCCTGCAGCTTCTCCACGGCATAAGGGTGGTCGTAGGTGAAAGTCTGTGTCGGCATGTTAAACTGTGCACTTGCGCCCTGCACAAACATGGCAATGGCAGTGGCGGCGATAAATTTCTTTAGATTCATATCGGTAGATTGTTTCGTTATTTATTGGTATGGTTAACGTGTAGACCTTATATAATAATAGGTATACATGGCAAAGGTACAAATTATTTTCGTGACGGCGAAGTTTTTGGCACATGAGGTTTGCAGTTTCAATATTTTTTCCTAAATTTGCAATATTACAATCTTTTGCACACTCAATAAAAAAAACTAAACCCAAACAATTATGAAAAGGATCCTTTCTCTCACACTACTACTGCTGGCGCTATTCTCTACGGCAGCCATGGCAGCCAACAAGAAAGTAATCAAGTCAGTTGACATCGTTATCGACGGGCTACGCCCGAATATGTTGCTGTCCGACGCAGAGGTTCTGGCACTGAAAGAGGCGAAGACCGCCTATGGCGACCTTGCCAAGGCAGGCGTCATCACGATGAATGAGATCACATGGGACGGAGAATTCGGCGAAGACAAGGATGGAAATCCGACGATGAAACCCGGCTACACCTATCAGGGCATCCTACAAATCGTTATCAATCCCGACAGCGAATACGCCACCGACTACCATCAGAACAAGAACGGCGAATACCTCCTTGACCCGAAAGACTTCAGTGCCTCCATCAACGGCAAAGCCGTGCAGATGCGCCAATATTGTGCACCATATTTTCCGACATTTGAGTTCTCTGCCACGGTACCTGGCGGCAAGAAAAATGCCAACGGAACGCTTGAGAAGGAAGACCTTTTAGACGACTACGTTACCAACAAGAAGCGCTTCCGCTCCCTACCCTCCGCCATTACGCCGCAGGAGGCCGACGAACTGTGGGTGAAGAAGAACGCTTTCCCAACAATACGCGTCACCGACGACGGTTCTTTCTGGAAAATGCTCGGAGAGCCCGTCGTGACATCAGAGGGCAATAGCTACAAGGGAATGAGGCAGTTGTGGGTGACATCAGTCATCGTTGACCTCGACAACACCGCTTCACAGTCATCACGCGACTACGAATATCTTATAAACGCTGCAGGCACGGAGTTCTCCGGACTCGACAATCTGCGCGAGATATGGCTGAGCGACAAGGTGGACGCCGTGCAATTCATACAAGACCTCAACTCTGCCATTGTCGACAAGCTCTTCCCCTTGGCACGCAACTATGAAGGCGAGAGCTCGAAGATGCTCACAGGCAAAGCCACCCTCTACATCCCGGCTAAGTACACCCAAGCCGCACTCAAAGCCCTCACCATGGACCCGACGGAGCCTGTCTACACCGTCCGCACCTACACGGGAACGGATGTTGACGCCGCCATCGCTGCAGGCAAAAGCTCTACGAAGACTCTCCCGTGCGTGAAGCATAAGTTCACGCAGAAGATAACGGCTGCCGACCGCATCTGCCAGTATCCACGCTGCCCCGATGTACCCGGACTCTACTACTACTCTTGCGCCATCTGCGGCAAGTGCGAGCGCAACAAGGCACACACCTACAAGGAAGGCCATGGCTTCCACCCCATGGAGTTAGACCTCGCCACCGACCAGGCATACGCTGGCGTCAACGCTGCCGGAGAGCACATCTTCTTCCGCAGCTGTATATATTGCGGCATGTCCGACAACTACCACGAACTCCACCTCACTGCCTACGACTTGAAAATGGCAGGCGTTGACGGCACTCTTGCCGAATACCAAACGCTGATGAAGCAACAACTGGAGACACGCATAAGGAATGTCAGGATGTACACCACTCCCCAGCCGCAAATGTTCGCCCTGCCCAAGAAGTCGACAGCGAAGATAAGCACATGGGCACAGGACGGCGTCAACCGCGCCCTCTGCGACAACCTCATTGACGAATCGCTGTTTGGCAACGACTACACGCAACCCATCGACCGCAACCAACTCACTTCCGTCACAACGCTGCTCGTGAAAGAGATGACGGGCAAGGACGCTTCGGCGGAGGCTATCGGACTCAACGACGCCGCACTGCCGAAGAACGGAGCTGTGACAAGACAGGAGCTGGCTGCCTACATCTATCGCGCCCTGCGCTACATTGAGCAGCACTCGTCCTACGCCTATTCCGACTACGACTCACGCCTGAGCAAGTTCACTGACAACGCGCAGGTGAAGGACTGGGCTAAGGAGGCTGTGGACTTCACGACTGCCCTTGAGATTATCGACCCGAAGACAAAGACTACACTCGCCCCCGGAGAGACGTGCTCCATAGAGCTTGCACTCGTTACTGCCGAACGCTCCATCTATGCCCACAAGACCGGTTGGTACCAGGTGAAGGCAAGAGGAGAGGAAGACTCTCGAATCTGCGACGCCGGAAAGAAGGAAAACACCATCATCGGCTCATCAACGTTCACGCATGGCGACCGCTTCTGGGTACACCGCATGCAGAACGACATCGAGGACGCATACGACCAGAAACTTGCTATCGATGAGCCTTACACTGGCTTCCGCTGCTATGTCTCCAACAAGTTCTTCCATCCGATCAGAAGCAAGGTGGACAAAAGCAATAAGAACAGCAAAGGAAAAAATAGCGGCTCAGCAAAGAGTTCGTCCAACAACGACAGCAAGAAGTCGGGCAAGAAGAAGTCGAGCGGTAAGAACATCGTGAAAAAAGGTCTTGGCTTCCTCAAGTCGCTGATGTAAACACACCATCTGCGGATCCTCTTACCAACGCAGCTTTACCACATCACAGCGTTGCTTGCCGTACATCCGCAACACATAAGTACCTTCATTCAAACCTTGCAAAGAGATGGCGGCACGGTTGCCACTTATGGTTGCCACTTGCTTGAGCAAACGCCCCGCAACATCATAAAGACACAAAGCCGTCAAGTCTTGTCCCGAAACAGTCAGCGTGTTGCCCTGGCGGGAGACGTTGAAGGAGGAACGGGTAGAGGACGTACCAACAATATTGGTTGGCACACTTTGGTAAAGCGTAAGCACATCGCCTTCGCGCTTTACGTAATAGTCGAGTGTGTCAGAAGCCTTCAGCTCCACGTCCTCACCGTCCATCTGACCTGTCAGCACGATGCGGTAAGCATGTCCGTCAGCCCATGGAAGATTGCTCTTACGCAGCCAATAGCTGAGAAGCGTAACGTCAGCCGACGACGAAATAGCCACTTCGCCACTTATGCCTGCCACCTGCGTCCGCTCTCCCGTCTCCACGTCTTCGCTGTACATCGCCACCGGAATATCATAGCTACGTCCATCGGCTGCAAGCAGAGAAACGCCGATCTTGAACAGACCAACTTCCGACACGTCAACACAGCCCGACTCCATCTTCTCGCCAGAATTGTCGGAGAAGAACACTTCTGTCTTTGCCATGAGCGGACGTTTCTGTTCGCCAATCACCTCAATGTAGGCCTGTTCCTTATCGTGGATGTTGTTGACTGGATAGAGCCTTGTCTCAGCCTCATCGCCCGACGCCGAAAGCTGCACAGCGTATCGCCCCGGGGCGATACTTGAGGACAACGAAAGCTCAACGGGAATGTCCTCCACCGTGAAACCGCCTATTTCCGTCGGTTTGTCGACGCGCGTGTCCAACACTGCGTCGTGGTCAGCATTAAGCAATCTCACCCTGAGATAGCAATCCCTTATCACGCCATTCAGATTTTTCAGACTAAACAACGCCTGCACCTTTGCGCCCGGCAAGGCATTACCCATAAGGCGCGGCTGTGACATGAGCTGGAAGCATCCGTCCTCATGGCATATTTCAGACACACGTCCCACGCCGCCTGCCAATTCCACTTCAATGACGGGCGACTTCTTCATTGGCAGGAAATCATCCCACGTGCCGTCGTCGTTAAGAACCGTACACACGGGGACGAGGCGGAAATAGCCGTCAGCAAGACCTTCCAAGGAAACCGTCACGGGCTGCGCCTCGTTGACAAGATAGTCAGACCCCATGAAGCCATTGTCGTTAGCTCCATAGACACGCTGCGTGAAGCCACCCGCGGCATGGTCGGCAGAATATGCCACACGCTGCAACTCGCCCTCCTCATTGTAAACAGCTATGCCAACATCACCCCTGAAAGGATTACCACGATTGACAAAAGAGCTAAGCTCAAGAGTGAGCGGCTCCGAAGGATTGAAACTGTTGCCAGTCACGTCTTTCAGCGTCAGCCTGCCACCCTCGTTGAACATCAGCTGTGGCGAATCTTCCATCAAGCCGCGGTCGATTGACGGATAGCGTCCATTGTTCGGATGCGCCAGTATGGCTGTGACGGAACGGTTGAAGGCAAGTGGCTTGCCTCCAAACTCGTCTCCCGTATCTGAGACGCTGAGATTTGTGAGCGAGTAATAGGCGTCGCCCTGTCCTTCCCATCCGAAATTCATGTGGAACAGGCCGTTACCATCGAAGCCGTCAGTCACCCACGCATGACCATTGGACGAGCCGGCTGAATGTCCCTCAAGGTATACCGGACAGCCGCCGAGCAACTCCTTCCGCAGTATCTCGGCAAAGCGGCTTGCTCCTTCCTGGGCACGGGTGACATAAGCCGCCGTGTAGTCGAAATGCTTCTTCAAGGCGCGGTAAGCCGAGATGCCTTGCGTGCCGCTGAAACTCGGGGTATACTGCATGAACGACGCCACTCCGACATCGTTCATCAAAAGCGCCACGGCGTTCTCCTGAGCCGTCGTGGCTTGCACGGGATAAAGATAGGACGGCAGCATGTTGTCCCAATCGTAATGCGACTGACTGAAGTCGGCACTCTTCGTCGTGTCATAGTAATTCACGACATACTCGTTTTGTCCCTGTCCCTGCTCCGGCCATTTGTAATAGTACATCATCTGCGCCACTGCCGTGGCGACACATCCTGTGTAGGGATAGCCCGTCATGGCGTTGAACGGATTGCCCTGTCCCCAATGACTCTTCAGCAGCGGCTGCACGGTTTGCTCGAACAATGCGCCACGTGGAGCCGACTCAGCTACCGCCCTTCCCTTCTTTATCTCCTCGAATGTATGTCGATAACCGTCGAGCAGCAGTTTCACGCAAGGGTTGGCTGTCAGCGTGTCGAGTGGCTGCTCGGTGCCGTAAGCCAGCACTTCGCCCATAGCGTCGTCGGCAGCCACAATGACGAAGCCATTGCCCTTAGCGTCATTGAAGATATAGTAAGGAGCCTTGCTCCCCACGCCCTTGCCACGCAAATTACTGGAGGAGGCGCCCTTCTGCCATGCGGCAGCGTCGCCACTCGACAACGTAACGTATTTTCTCGCTATATCAAGTGCCTGCTGCGGACTTACATCACCAGCGTGCGCCACGGAACTGCCCACAATAACCTGGGCAGCAAGCAACATTAATCGAACAATGTTATTCTGCATAAAGATTTTTGGCTTTGTTAACCGTTTGTTGTATTATTATGTAAATCATGCTTTTACGCTTTGGAAGCGTGCCTGCAAAGTTACACAATCATTGCAGAAGTAGAAAGAAAAGACAATGAAAAAGATGTGCGACTTTCAGATTTTATTTGTACATTTGTACGACCAAAAAACTAAATGCACAATTATGAGAATACCATTTTCATCATCAGGCATCCTCAACAACGGCAGGATGCGAGTGTTTCTTATCGTGGCAAGCATCCTTGCCCCACTCTCCGCTATGGCCGACAAAGGCGACAAATGGAGAGTGACCGACCAAGATCTCACCGTGTGGGACTCGCCCAACTACCTCCAAAAACTCGGAATGATTCACCGAGGCTACGAGATAGAAGAGATTGATATTGACGGAGACATGATAAAGTTCGAGTACAAGGGACAGACGGCTTACGTCGCCACCTACTGCTGCGAGAAAATAGCGTCGGTAAGCAATGCCGGAGCGCAAGAGCAGCATAGTGAAAGCGTCACGGGGGAAGCCGCAGACGCCTCTGCGGAAACAAGCCATGTGGAAGTCACGAAGACAGCGTCCGCTCCTTCCACAAGAAAGCAGAGCGGCACCGGGACACCAACACATGAGCCAGCCGACGCTCAAGAGCCTTCTGACGGGGCGGACAACGGCGAGCAGATAAGTACAATAGGATGGATTGTAATGGGCGGAATATATGCCGTGGCTCTGCTGCAAGTGCCATTCATGCTTTTTATTATCGTGCAAGTGTTTAAATTCTTCTTCCGCTGGGAGAAAATGCGCAGACGCTGGAACAGGAGAGCTGGCGCGCCCATCATGCCGGAAAGAAGGCTGTCAGACCTGCAAAATCCCTTCAAGCTTGTCTCCAACTACTCCACGACAAAACTCCTCTACGGCAAGCGCGCAGCAAAAGTGCAGTTGTGTTGGATTATTCTCTCTTACGCCATAATTGTGTACACCGTGCTGCTATCATTGGCCTTGCTGGTGTACTACCTGATGTTCCGCGTCGCGTTGGGCTTTTTGTCTTCCGGTGGCAGGAGTGGAGGCTCGTCATCATCCGACAGCGAGCTAGACAACCAGCAGGCCACCGACGTCTACGGCAACAGCGTAAACGTACATCGCTACCCCAACGGGCAAATGATGGATGACAACGGCAACAGCTACAGCAAGTCGGGCAGCGGCTTGAGACGCGACAGCGACGGCACAACATTCAGCTAAGGAAGCTACAAATCGTGGCTTACCAGCCATGAAGTGCAATGTCGGCTTTTGTGGCGGTTATGCTTCTCTTACAATCCATTCCCCCAGCGTGCGCCACGGAAGTGCCCACAAGAATCGGGGCAGCAAGCAACATTAATCGAACAATGTTATTCTGCATAAAGATTTTTTTATTTATCTGAGTTTGGTTTTAAAAGCAAATATAGTACATAGAGTAAAAAAGTGTTACAAAAGTTTTTTACGTTTTAGAGTGTCGGGCAGCAGGATGACCGGCGTTTATTGCCCTGCACGGCACTGATGTGACGGTCGAATCGGGCATAAAGAGCCCCTTTTCCATAGATTTTCTCTTTCCAAAACGCTTCTTCACGCCACCTAAAGCTACGCCTCTTCATTGCTAAAGTGGCGCTTTAGCCTCTCTAAAGTGCCACTTTAGCTACGTTCAACATTGCACGCCAAGGCGCCAATCTCCGACAAGCGGCTGGCACACAGTGCCTTCCGCCTGCACATTCAAAACTGCGAAAAATACGCCAAAGGGCTATACTGTCTGTTCGGAAGGCAGTTTTAGGCAACAAGAGAAACAAATATCCGACAAGAATCCACCACTCGAAAATCCGTAGGGGGTGTGTCAATTAATTTAAATCCGAAATTTGAGTTACTAATGTATTGATATTTAATCGATTGCAGATAATGGGTGCTGCGGAGGCGGGAGCGCAATCAGTCGTTGCTGTAGGCCTTGCGGTCGATTTTTCCGTTGTAGGTGCGGCAGATTTGCTCCACGCACCCGTAATAGACGGGCACCTTGTAAGCCTCAAGTCTGCCGCGTATGCAGAGGGCGAGCTGTCGTTTGTCGAGGCAGAAGCCGTCGGCGAGCACCACGAGAAGCCTCAGCACCGTGCCGAGCACGGGATGCTGGGCAGGCAGGCAAACGCAGTCGGCCACCATCGGCGAAGCCATGGCGGCATCCTCCACCTCCGTCGGCGCCACCTTATAGCCCCCGACGTTTATCACGTCATCGTCGCGTCCAGAAAGCCTCAGACGCCCCTCGGAGTCGAAGAAGCCAAGATCGGCGGTGTGCACGCTGCCGTCGTAGAGCACAGAAGAAGTGAGATACGGGTCGCCGACGTAGCCCGTCATGAGCGTCTTGCCCGAACATGAGATATGGCCGTCGGGAGAGATGGCTATGCGCGAATGGCGCATGGGCTTACCCAGGCAGCCGGCAATGCACTCCCCGGCATTAAAGTCAAAAGTGGCGACGATGCCTGTCTCCGTCGAGGCGTAGGTGTTGTAGAGACGGCTCTCCGGGAGCAAGGCGCAGAGACGCTGCATGTCGGCAAGCGCCATCGGGGCTGCACCCGTCTCTATGAAGTCGATCTTGTCGGCACGCCGGCGCATGGCGTCCTCGCCAAACTCCATGAGCATCCTTATGCTGGCAGGCACGAGGAAGGTGGCAACCTTCCCTTCGGCAGCGTCAATGGCGGAGAAGAACGTGTTCATGTCCCTCATGCCTTCCGTGACGTGGAGCGTAGCGCCGAGGCACATCACGGGGTAGACTTTCGAGAGACTGCCAATATGATTGAGCGGTCCACTGACAATAAACGTAAGCGAGGACGAATACTTCTGTGCATCTATCAAGTTCTCGGCATCGGCAACAATCGTTGCGCTACTGATCATGACGCCCTTCGCCTTGCCGGTAGTACCAGTGGTGAAGAGAATGTCGGCAACGTCGGCTGGTATGGCGTCGGTGGCGTCGCGCTCCAAGGCAGCGAGTTGTTCACGCACGCCGTCTGCCACCGCACCGGGGACGTCGCGCTCCAAGGGCACGGCAATCTTGCCTGCGGCGTGGATGGCGAAATATTCGACGAGGAAGGCGGCTGTCTGCGATGAACGCACCACCACTACACGCCCTCCATGCTCCTCCCTCAGCCTTGCTGCCCTCTCCTCCACAGCTTGCCATAGCTGTCCATAGGAAAGCCGGGCGTCGGGGGCGACGACAGCAGTCTTGTCGTGGCAGAGCGCAGCGTGCCGCTTTATGTGTTCTTCGAGAGTCATTGCTTCTCCGAGAGTTTGTTCTCCACCATCCTCACGAGACTGTCGATATTCTTGAAATTCTTTGGAGTGACATCGGAATGTTCAAGTTTCACTCCGTACTCGTCGGAGAGGAGCATGAGGATTGTAGTGATGCCAAGTGAGTCGAGCTCGCCGAAAAGGAAGTCGGAGTCTACGTCCACCAAGGGCAGAGCCTCCTCAAGCAGTTTATGGATTTTCTCTTTCATTATTATTTTTATTTATTGATTTTGCGTATTTGCGTAAGTTATGGAACTCAAGTTTCGCATGTCTCCGATCTCCAGATTGTCCACCAAGCCCTCGGCGCAATACCTCAGCACGTTAGCCTTCTCGACATCGCTCTCTCCGACCATGACCTTTGCCTCTGGATAGACAAGGGCGCAGAGGAGGGCAAACTCGCCGTAGCTGCCTGAAGAGGCAACGGCAGGCGAGGCGGAGCATGTGCCGGAGGCAAGCCGTATGACGGGCTTGTGGGCATAGAGCTTTAGCTGCGACCTGTAGTTGGCGTTGCGCTTGAAGCCGCGCACGACGTCGCTGAATATCTCCACGCCCTTGTAGCGATAACGGTCTATCACGAGCGGAGCGTAATAGTCGGCAGTCTCGATGGACGAGGCAATGCGACGGTATTCCGAAACGTAATAGTCGTGCACGCGCTTCGTGCGCTCTGCATAGTCGGCGCCCCACTCCGCGTCGTCATGCCGCAAAATCTGACAGACAAAGACGGAGAGCGTGCCCGGATAGACACACAGGCTGCCACGCGGCAGGACGAAGTTGAAGCCGTGGAGGAAGACGGGCAAGATGTCGAGGCGGAGCTTCTCGGCGAGATAGAACGCACCCTTGTGGAAGCGCAGGATGGAACTGCTGTCGTTGCGCTCGCCCTCGGGGAAGACGACGAAGCTGTAGCCGCGGTCGACATACTTGCGCAGCACCGTGGCATCCTGCTGTCCGTTGCCGTCGACAAGCGAGATGTATTCCATCCAACGGAAAATCTTCTTCACGAGGACATTGGAACTCGGATTGCCATTGGAGACAAGAATCAGCCTCTCGTTGAGCGCCATGAAGACGGCAGCATCGAGCATCGACTGATGGTTGCACACGACAACCGACGGCTTACTGAACGCCTCGTCGCCAAGCGGATTGTCCACATGAAGGCTCACTCCTGGAATGTGGCGCAAGTCGAACATGTACAGGCGGCGTATGTAGCGACGGAAGAGCAGCGTCTTGCGCTCCGTCTTTCTCGTCAGCACGAAGAGGCAGAAGCCGTAGGCGTACACCGTAAGGAGCTGAAGCAAGAACACCAAAGCCGACCATGCCATAGCGAGCAGAGGCATCAGCACGACGGGACGCACGCGATAGCCGCGCTTGCCGCGCACGAGGAAATTGAAAATGAGCGGCGGGAAGAGGTAGGCCATGAGCACGACGGAGAACATTCCGGCTATCGTCACCTGCGCAAGGGAGTGGAGAGCGGGGTGCTTGGCGACGATGAGCGTACCGATGCCGATGAACATTATCAGGGCGGAGATGATGATAGAGTTCTTGTAGGACGCGAGCATCTTCCGGCGGTAGGCGTATTCGTAGCAGGCGCCCTCGGTCATGAAGATAGTGTAGTCGTCGCCCTGTCCGAAGATGAACGTGGCAAGGATGATGTTTACGATGTTAAACTGAATGCCGAAGAGCGACATTATGCCGAGTATCCACACCCAACTGACTGCCATCGGCACGAACGAGAGTATGGCAAGCTCAATGCTGCCGAGCGACATCCAGAGGAAGAAGAAGACGATACATCCGCACGCCCATCCTATGTAGTTGAAGTCGTTGGAGAGATTGTTGGCAATGGCACTGTTCATGCTCTGCACGTCGAAGCCGTAGGCTCCGCTCTTGTTGACGGCGTTCTCCACCGTCTCCACGTCGCCCGGCTTCACGCTGAGCACGTCGACGACGCTATAGCAGCCGCCGATGCTGTCGCAGCTGATGTTGGAAGCGAAAGCAGTCTTCGTCAGTGGATTGAAATACGAAACGGGCTTCGCCTCATACGTGCCGTCGAGAAGCTCAGCAAAGCCGTCGAACGACTCTCTGGAGAAGCCTTCTCCTGCTCCTTCCGAGGCAAGAGCCGAGAGCAGTGGAGCGCGATGGCGCGCCACAAAGTCGCGCCACATGGCGAGGCGCTGACGCTGTTCCGCCTCGGAAGAAACAAACTGCTTGAGCCCGGCATGGCGCTTGACGAGTCCGCGGCGCTGCAAGTCGGCATAGCAACGCTGCATCCTGCCGCTCTTGTCGAGCGCCCCGTCGAGAGTGGAGTCGGAAGAGACGGCGTACACCTTCTGGTCGTCGCCGGCGTTGGTCATCATCTTCTGGAAGTACGCCATGTCAGCCTTCTGCTCGTCGGTCATATAGTTGATGTGGCCCATGTTGGCGTCAAACGCCGTGCTGAAGCTGTAGTAGGCAAAGACAAGGGTCAGCACGCCGACTATGGCTACGACGACAGGCTTGTTCTCAAGCGACACGTCGCCGAGCTTGCTGAAGAAAGACTTCTCCTCCTGTTGCCTCACCGTCGTGACCTGCGGCAGGAAGAGCAAGACGAAGAGTATGGTGCCGATAAGCAGGAAAGAGGCAAAGAGCCCCAAGTCGCGCATTGCCACAGACTGCAAGGGCACGAGAGCAAGGAAAGCGCCAACGGTGGTGATGTTGCCGACGACGAGTGGCATGACAATCTCTTTCAGTGCCTTCTTCTTGTCGGGCGTGTGTGAGAGGTGGGCGATGAAGTGGAGGGGATAGTTGACGGCTATGCCCACAATGACCGACGAGATGCCGATGACAATGATGGACACACTGTCGTGCACGAGAGCCAGGCATCCCATGGCGAAGAGCCATCCCCAGGCTATCGACACGGCGATGAGCAAGAGATTCTTCCAACTGCGGAACGAGAGGAAGAGCAGGGCGATGATGAGTGCCACGGCAAGCGAGACGGAAAGTATGCTGTCGGTCTTTATCTGTGAGGCGTTGCCGACGGCGATGACCGGTCCGCCGATGATGTGTATGTCGATGTTCGCGCAGTGAGCCGTCGTGGAGTCGGCTGAGGAGCGAAGGAGAGAGAGGAGCGCAGTGTTGTGTTCCGTCTCGCTCGCCCCGAAGGGAGAGTTGACCATGACAATGGCGCGCTGCATGTCGGGCGAGAATATGTAGCCGTCGTACATCTCGTACTTCAGTCCGCTGTCTGTATGCTGCAGCTGCTCAACGACGGGTGTGAAGAGATTGAGCGGGTCGCGCTGAATGTTGTCGGCAAGGATGCCGCCCGAGGGAAACATGAGCATCTGCTTGGCTTGCTGAAGTTGGCGGCGGACGTAGCCAGGCGTACTTATAAGCGAGTCGATGCGGCGGTAGTCGGCGGGGGTGAGGAAATACGGGATGTTGGAATAGACGAAGTCGGTGATGTCCGTGAGTTTCTCTATGTCCACTTGGGCTGTAAGCTCACGGGCGATGCCCGTGGAGTCGCGGCTGGAGAGAGTGGCGACGTAGTTCTCTATTGCCGCCACCATCATGTCGGGGTCGGCCTTCGTGCTGTCGCGATACTGGAAGACGGCGAATATCTTGTTGGCGCCTGCAATGTCCTGGTACACTTGCAGCGCGTTGTGACGGTTGTCGTCGAGCGGAAGAAAGTCGGCAATGTCCTCCTTGTAGCTAAGGCGGAAGACGGAGAGCACGAGCAGAGCCGTAAGCAGGAGGAACGACAGGAGAGCCGTCATCCTGTGGACTTTCATGTAGGAATAGATTCTTAATATGAGTTGAGTCATTTCTTGCTTTGGTTTATATCTTGTCTTGCAGGAATTGTCTTATTTCATGCTGTTGACGACAGGGTTGGAATAGATGCCGAGGAAGATGTCGAAGAGTTGTTCTATGTCGCATGTGTCGTAGCGTGCAAGACTATTGAGACGATTGACGAACGCCTGCTTCTCCTCCTCCGTGTAGCGGTCGGCGTGCTTCGTCGTGCCGTAGCGGAGGTCGTAGGCGATGAAGTTGTTGGGATAGAGGCGATAGGCAGGATGGATGCGACTGTCGATGAGCTGCGCCACCGCCTTGTGGTAGGCGTTGTTGGTAAGACCCTCAAAGGCTGCCAACTCGGCATGGATGATGGGCTCGCACACCTCAATGTGCACTGTTCCCTTAGGCTGGATGATACCCGTGAGGATGCTCGTGAGGTCCTCGCCTGGCTTCTTCGTGTAGCGTGCGAACTGCGATTCATAGAGTTCGAGCGTCTTCAGCACGTCGCACGGCTCCCATTCGTAGGAGATGCACACGGGCACGATGTTGAGGTCGGCAATAGCCTTAATCTTGTCGCCCGGCTCACTCATGCAGAACATCTTTATGATGCCCTGGTCGGTCATGTCGTTGCCGTCCTTCGTCCTGCCGTTGCGCTGGGCTATCCATACGCTCTGGTGCTTCTCCTGAATGGTGTGGCGGATATAGTCGGAGAGATGGCGCGAGCTACGGTAGAACTCCTTGATGCCTCCGCCGGGACGCTCCACCTTGAACATCTTGTTGCTCTTTCCGATGTCCACAATGAGCTGGTTCATCATGAGATTGGCTCCGAAGGTGATCTCCGTGGTGTCGAAGCCGCTTTTCACGAGCGAGTATTGCAAAAGACTTGAGTCGAGCATGATGTCGCGATGGTTTGAGACGTAGAGGTACGACTTGTTGGGCAAGAGGCGCTGGAGTCCACTGCACGTGTATTCCGTCATGCTGTTGGCTATCACGCGCTCGTTGACCAGCGCCATCGTTTCGTTCTGGAAGTCGCGCACCGTGCGGTAGGCTGCAATGCGCTTCCTCACCTCCTCTATCGGCTCGTCGGGATAGACGTAGGAGGCGAGCAACGGGAACGAGCCGCTCTCGGCAATGCGCTGCATCGCCGCCGGAATCTCATCCTCGTAGTAAGGACGTATATCGTCGAATTCTGTATTTGCCATTTGAACTAATTGTTTTGCTTTTTATTTCTTACCTTCTAAAAACCTCAAGCTCGAGCGCCTATTGACGGTGTACGTGGAATTGCGATTCGAGTAGTACAGCAGGCTGTTGCATAGCTTTTTCAACTGCTCCTCCTGGTTCTCTTTCAATAAGACATCAAAAGAATTCCATTTCCCTTCTTCTACATCAAGGTCTATCTCCGCAAAATCCAGCGAATCGTTATATGTTATCAAAGCTTTTGCTTTTATTGCCGCTTTCGATGATATTTCGTCTACTTTCACATGTATTGAAAAAGGAATCTCAGCCGAAGGCTTCTTTACAAAAGTCAAGCCTTTATATGTACAATAGAAAGACTTCTCATAGTCCTCAATGGACATATCTACGAGCAGAGGGTCGATGTCGTCCTTTATCGAAACACGTTCCTTAAATCGTTCATACGGCATCGTGCCATATTTTACATCCGACAAATCCAAGTCAAGCACAAATACTCTTTGCTTCTTGAATTTCTTTTTTAAGCTCTTAAACGTTTCTTCATTCTGTGAGTACGCCGCCAAAGCGACAAATAATGATATAAGAACAAAAATCAATCGTTTCATCGTGTATTCCAATTCTATGTTTGTTAAGTACAAAATAAAAACTTACTTATATTATATCCTACAGATTTCACATTAATCCCTCACGCTTCAACCATTCGAGAAACGCCGCTTTCCACTGGCGGCACTCAACTGTGCCCTTCTTGTCGGAGGCTCCGAAGCCATGCCCGCCGGTTTGGTATTGTATGTAGCGGTGGGGAACACGGCGCACCGTCAGCGCACTGTCGAGCAAGACGGAATTGCGCCAGTCGACAACGGGGTCGTCCTTGCAGTTGACGAGGAAAACGGGAGGACAGTCGGCAGGTACGTGCAGTTCAAGCGAGAGCGAGTCGCGCAGTTGGCGATTGTTCTTGCGGTTGTCGCCAAGCAAGGCGCGGCGCGAGCGCTTGTGGGTGCAGTCTGCCGACATTGAGACGACGGGATAGACAGGCACGACAAACGCCGGACGGGAGAGCGCATCGAAAAACTCGGCTGCCGACATTACGAGATGCCCTCCAGCGGAAAAGCCCATCGCTCCGATGCGGCGCGTGTCGACGCCATACTTGTCGGCGCGTGCCTTGATGTAGATGATGGCACGCCGGAGGTCGTCTTGCGGGTCGGGATAGCGATTGCCGCGGAAGACATAGCGAAAATGCGTGATGAACGCCGGCACCATTGCCGTGCGGTAGCGCAAAACGAAAGCCGAGATGCCGTTGCTCTGAAGCCAGCGTGCCACGGCGTAGCCCTCCGTGTCGATGTCGTGCCAGAAATAGCTGCCGCCGGGACATACAACAACTGCCGTGTTGCCGCGCCCAGGAGCAAGGAAGGGCGTCAGCTCCACACGCTTATGCCCGGGCACGCCTTCCCAAATATTCACCTTCTCCTGCGCATCTGCCGTTTCCTCCGCCATAGCAGCCGCCTTCCCTTGCGCATTGACCGCCGGGCAGCAAATCACCATGAAGAGCATTGCTGCCAAGAATAGCGGCTGTACATGGAATCGTGAAAGTTGCTTTAATCTTCTTTCCATACTCATTATCGCGTGCAACGCATTATTTTGTTCACCACATAGTTGTGGCCAAGCAATACCTCACTGGTCTGTATTGCCGTGAGCGGCACGCCACATAAGCCATGCAGATTGTTGTTTTGTCCGGTAAGGAGGAGATTTTTCACCTTCGTGACGACAGGCAGCTGCGAGAGTGTCATGTTCTGCCAATCCTTACTGAAGCCACAGAGCGACCCCTCCTTTACGCCATAGAAGTCGCGTATGGTTAGCGGCGAGGCAGTGTTGACGTGCTCTATGCAGTCGGCAATGCCTGGATGTATCTCCTCTATTTTTGCAAGAAGCTTATCGGCCTGTTCTCTCTTCCACTGCTCGTAGTCGGCACCGCGTCTGCCGACAGTAGTGTGCTCCCACTGGCGCACTGCGCCGAAAAGCATCGGAGCCGTGACGAGAGCCTTGGAGGCGTATTCGCCTTGATGGTCGTCGGGCGGTGTCATGAAGAGGAAGCCAAGAGGCCATGGACGGTCGGCCCTGCCGAAGTTCCAGATGTCATCGTACTTCGTCATGTAATACTCCGAGTGGTTGATGTAGGGGAAGCTGTCTTTCTTGAACTTTATATACAGCGAGAAGGCTGAATAGGCGTTAGGCACGGAGTCGAGACGGGTGCGATAAGCCTTGGTGAACGCCTTCTCGGGCATGAGCCTCAACAGCGTGCAGGGATGAATGGCGGAGACGTAGGTGTCGGCGGAATACTGCTTGCCGCTCTTCGTGCGCACCCATTCTATCTCCCTTGCTTCGCTCACCTCTATCCATTCCACACCGTCGCCTGTAAAGACGCTGCCGCCATTGCCGCGTATGACGTCGGCAAGGAGGTCGGCAAAACGGCTACTGCCACCCACAAAACGACTCGTTCCATTGATGTAAAGCACGTTGATTATGGCGTGGACGTAGGCTGGAGTTTGGTTGCCGCGTCCGCCATAGAGCGGATTCATGTAGGCAATGACGCTGCGGAGCTTTCTGTCGCCAATGTACTTGGCAATGAAGGCGTCAGCCGACATCATGAATTCGTCCGAATGTACGGGGATGCCACCCTCTGATGGTTTAATGCTGAAGAGCGGCACCTCCTCCACAATGCGGAATATCGCCTTGACATAAGCTTCCAGGTTTTGTCTCTCTTCAGGAAAATATCGCGAGAGGGAATCGACGAATCCTTTCTCGCCCTTGGCTATATCGTAATATTTATGATCCTCGGCGAAATAGAGACGGTCGGTGCAGTCGGCGTCAACATCCTTAATCTTCACCATGCCCATTATACCAAGATATTCACAGATGCGGCGTATGTTGCCGCCAGGTTGCATCCCGCCGATGACGTGCATACCCGTGTCGAACGTCTCGCCGAAGCGGCAGAAGGTTTGTAGGCCGCCGCCTATCGTTACATTCTTCTCAAGCACCGTCACGCGGAAGCCTTCCTTGGCGAGGATGGCACCCGTGAAGAGTCCGCCAAGTCCGCCGCCTATTATTACCACACTTTTGCTCATCGTTCAGCTCCCTTCGTTATTTGCTCGTAAATGGTTTTTGCCGTGAGAAACTCGCTGCATGTGACTATCGTTCCTACAAGCACTCCCAGCATACCATGAGAGTTGATGTTTTGCCCTGTTTGGAATACGTTGGGCACCCTTGTGCGCTGTGGCACACGATAGGCTGCCCCCATGTTGGCGTCTTTTGCAATGCCGTACATGGAGCCTTCCTCAGTGCCGGTGTAGTCGAGATAGGTGAGCGGAGTGGACGTGAAGTACTCCTCGATGTCGTCGCGTAAGCCTGGGAAATGCTGTTCGAGAGAGTCGAGAAGGCGCTCCGCCTTGCGGCGCTTGAAGTCTTCATAGTCGGCTCCGCGCCTTCCCACGTGCGTGCCTTCCCATTTCCTCACGTCGTCCATCTGCATGTAAGAGAGTATCACGCCCGTGTCGGCATATCGTGGATGCTCCTCCTGACAAAAGTGCATGTAGAGGAAGCCCTTGGGCCACGTCGCGTCGGTGTAATGCTCGCAGTTCCATGGCGAGGGTTGGCTGTAGCCGTAATAGTTGTAGTTCATGTAGGGCACCCTACCCTTCTTGAATTTTACATACACGGAAAAACTGCCGACGGTCTGCGGAATGGCATTGATGCGATGGCGGAAAGCTGGGCGTATGAGCTTCGTGTCGAGCATCTCAAGCGTGCGCTTGGGATGGGTGTCGGAGATAACGTAGTCGGCAGAAAGCACCTCAGCGCCGTTTATCTCCACGCCCGTGGCATGAGTGTCGTCGCAAAGGATGCGCGTCGCCTTGCTGCGCGTCATAACGCGTCCGCCATAACGCTCTATGGTGTGCCTCATCGACTGCGCTATGGTGTCGCTGCCTCCCGCTATGCGGAAGGCACTCTTGTTGTAGAAGTCCATGATGAAGGCGTGTACGGAGAATGGTGTCTTGCCTTTCTCGGCTGCGTAAAGAGGCAGATTGCCGACGAGAACATCGGCAAGCAGTGGGTCGCTGACAAGTTCACGCAGTACGTCGTCGATGGAACGTAGACTGTATTCCGTAGTCACGCGCGAGTCGGTCTCGGCATATTTCAACGAGTGGAGCGACGAGGCATTGGCAATCATCTCCACCGTTTCGTAATACTTTCTTATGTTGCGGCTCTGCTCCGGGAAGTATTCGCTCATCTGACGGATGAACGGCTCCTTTCCCACAGGAATCTTATAGCGCTGCCCGCCAAACGAAACAACGTCATAGCCGTTGACGTCGAGGGGCGAGAGTCGTATGTCGTCATACACTTCAAGATAGCGCAGAAGCTTGTTCGTCACCTGCCCGTCGGCAGCGCTACCAATGAAGTGCATGCCCGTTTCAAACTTGGCGCCGTGGCGCGTGAAACATTGCAGGCAACCGCCGATTTGGTTCGACTGCTCCACAACGGTCACATCATACCCGTTCTTCAAAAGGATTATGCCACACGACAGGCCTCCAAGTCCACTGCCTATGATTATCACTTTTTTCTTATCAGACATTCTGCTCAATCTTGTTTGTCAGCTGTTCGTATTTTCTCTTGTATATTTTTCGCAGTTCACGGGCCTGCGCCATTGTGTTGCCCATGGCGTCGAGTTCTTCGCGCGAGATGGGCTTGCCGACCTCTATCTGTATAGTGCCGCGGTTGAGATGATAGGACTTCTTCGGGAGAATTTTTCCTGGACCGTAGAGAAGCATCGGGAGAATATCCAAGCCGAGTTGCTCGGCAATGTAGAATGCTCCCTGATGGAAGCGACCTATCGAGCAGTCCTTAGAGCGCGTGCCCTCCGGATAGACGGCTATGCTGTAGCCTCTTTCGACAAGTGAGCGCAGATGGGGCAGCAATGTCTCTATGCCGTCGAGCACTGGCAGATACTCCGCATTGCGTATGAGCAAGCCATAGAATGGATTGTTCCAAACCCAATCTTTTGTGAGGAACACGATGTTGGGCGTGAAGACAAGCTGCGCCATGAGGTCGAGGTGAGACTGGTGGTTGCAGATGATAATGTGAGGCTTGCTGAAGTCAACGCCTTCTGCCACTCCATATCGGAATTTCGTTCCCGGTATGCCGTGGTGGATTGTGACGAAACGTGCCACATGGTAAATCAACTTGTGGAGTCCGCGACGCTTCTTCTCCGTCATCTTTCCCACCTTTATATATATCCATACAAACGGCGTTATGACCAACATGGAAAAGAAAAGGAAGAAAAGCAACGAATAGAGCGTACGCACGTACTTCATAAGAAATCTTGCTACTCTGCACGGCAATCCGTAGACAACGGCAAGGAAGCAGAGTACGGTGTTGAGCATGGTGATGCGGAAGAAGTCCATGCCCGGACGGAAATGGCTCACCCGCTCTTCCTTCGGCGGATAATAGACGTCAACGGGGATGGAAACAAGCTCCACACCATGCCATGAGGCAAAGACGAGAAGCTCAAGTTCTGCCTCATAACGGGAGGTGAGCAGCGAGAGTCCGACGAGCTTGTGCAGTGGATAGAGACGATAGCCGGTCTGCGTGTCGGTAAGATTGCGACCGGTCTGCACGCAAAACCAGAAGTTGCTGAACTTGTTGGCAAACGAACTGCCTTTGCTGCGCTCCACTCCCTCCAAACGGCGACTACCGACTATCAATGCTCCAGGATGTTTCTTGTTGGCCTCAAGGAAAGAGTTGATGTCGGCAGCGTAATGCTGTCCGTCGGCATCAATGGTTATGGCGTAACTGAAACCCATGGCGAGAGCCTTGCGGAAGCCCGACTTCAAAGCCGTGCCCTTGCCCATATTGGAAGGATGACGCACAACAGTTATGCCCTGCATGGACGCCAAAATATCCCCCGTAGCGTCCGTACACCCGTCGTCAACGACTATCACGTCGAGACAATATGCCTTCACGTCGGCGATGACTGAAGCTATCGTCGAGGCATTGTTGTATGTGGGAATGACAACGCAGATGCCGCGCTCACGCAGAATCTGCCTGTTGTCGATGCTGTCATTTGCTGTCATTATAGCAATGTGGTTATTATCAATACTCTGTTAATTCTAACGTAATCGTTTGAAAATGAGGGAGTTAATTAA
>ERZ808270.67-NODE-67-length-67971-cov-8.794157_pt1 | contig 67971 bp, 42 predicted proteins | sample MGYA00521082_ERZ808270 | MGnify/ENA primary metagenome ERZ808270 (study PRJEB31516, sample SAMN03275594) | gut metagenome | biome: mammalia-associated habitat; material: feces | host: Papio cynocephalus | place: Kenya | collected 2012-07-27 ... | reverse complement strand
CATTGGGCTTTCAGCCCGCCCATTCTAAATCCGAAATTAAGATGAGCGTTTCCAATCTCATGCCTACGGGATAAAGAAACGACTTTCTTTAGAGAAAACTTGAATACCTTATCACATGCCCACGAGATAAAGAAGACTTTCTTTAGAGAAAACTTGAGTTACTTATTACTTGATGTGAGCAAGAATGTAATACTTTATACTTAATACTTATAGAAAGTCCCCTGCAACCGCGAAGTTGCAGGGGACTTTCTATCTTAAGAGGTCCAAAAAGGGCTTTTTATTCGGCTATGAGCGAGAATTCTGCGCCAGAGGCATAATCCTGCCCGTACTGCTCATTGAGAGCTCTGAAGCGAATATAACGGGCTTTTACGGGCTTAGAGAACATCACACGCTTGAGTTCGGCATTGGCAGCAAAGGTGCCCTTGTGGATAGGCTCACCCCAGTTCTTGCCGTCCTGGCTTACGTAGATCTCATAATCCTTGACCCATCCGTTGGTACCGCTCTGACGGGGCAACAGAGTGAAGCCCTTCATGAGTTTGGCTTCGCCAGCGTCGAAGTCTACCCAGTGGGGATACTTCGCCAAGGTGATGGAGTACATGGTGTGCCAGATGGTAGAGGGATCGCCGTCGAGGAGGTTGGCTGCATTGCCGCCACCAGGCTCTTGTGACGATGCGAAGACTACCTGCAGAGGCACACTCTCGATCTTGTCGTAGGTCATCGAGGTCTTCATCGAAGGATTGTCCTTATACCACGTGGTGATGGTACCACCTGCGCGGAGATCGATGGGTTGAGAGTAGACTTTTGCCTTTTTGAGGTTATTGCCGAGGGCATACATGATGGTGCGGCCCTTGGCAGGGGTGCTCAGCGTGACCTTACCGGTGCGGCTGTGCTCGATGCTGATGGGCTGTTCGCCTGAGGGCGATACCTTAGCAGTCTGGGCTGCATCAGCGCCTGCAGAGAGCGGACGGATGAGGAAACCGAAGTTGTAGTTGGTGCTGAGGGCTTGGTCTTCTACGAACGGACCACCCTGACCACAGCTGGCACCACCGAGGCCTGTCACCTTGGCATCGAGATGGAGATAGGTGCCATCGCTCTCGGGGAGCTGATAGATGTGGGGAGCTTGAGCAAGCTGCTGCTGGCTCCAGGGAAGTGCAGAGGCCGACATGACGCTATCGGAGACGAAGGCAAGTCCTGTACCATCACTGCTGCGGAGCGCACACCAGCGCACTTCTTCGCGGTTGCCCATGGCTTGGGGTTTGGGCAGGAGGATGTCTTGATCGCCTACGCGGCCCTTGTGCTGCTCAATAAACTGGCCGGTCTTGCGGTCGGCATAATTGTTGACGGGACCACGGCCGTAGTAAGTGAACTCGTTGAGTTGCTTGGGCAGTTTCATCGAGTAGCCGATGCGGGGCAGCACTACGTTGTTGCGATTGGCAGAGATTGCACTCTGGAGCTCTACAGAGCCATCGGGATAGATGGTGTAGACCTCGTTGGTGGTAAACTTGAGGTCGTCGGCCGTGAGCTTGTGTACGCCCTTGTCGAAGCGGTAGGCGCTCTGCGGGTCGCGATCGTGGTCGGAGTATACCTGCTGGCATCCCTCGCAGCCTTGGCTCTCTACGGTGAAGCTCACCTGCGTGGTGCCCGTCTTCTGATTGGTTACGACGGTGGGTGTGCCTACTACCTTGTGGTCGAGGTCGTAGAGTCCGTACTTAAACCATGCGTTGTGGTAGCCTATACCGGCATCGTTGTCGGTAGGTGCACGGAAGGCATCGAGCTTGGGACCATTGCCCTCGGCAATGAGTGTCTTGCCGCCATAAGCGAGGCTGGCGATGGTGCCCTGACGGAGGTCGAAACTAATGGTGTAGTCCTTACCCTCGAGGGTGAGGCGGTCGGCAGTGCGAGTGGTCTTAACTGCGCCCTGCTTCTGAGCCACGCTCTTCATAGCGGGAGCTTTCACGTCGGCTCCCTTCACGCGGAGCTGTTCTTCCATCTGTACGTAGCCCTTCTTGGCCCAAGGCATGTCTTTGCCTTGGAGGAACTGCACCTTGACGAAGTATTCGCTCTCGGGCGAGAGCTTGCTATAATCGAAGTCGAGCACGTACTCCTGGCGTTCACGCGGACCAAGGATGTTCTTGGCGCCCATGAGTGGCTTATTGGCTTCGATGCACTGGCCGTCCTTCCAGAGCGACCATACGATCTGGTAGCCCTTGAGGGGCTCGAAGTAGTTCTTATTGAAGATCTCGATACGGCCCTGCTTGAGGTCGACGGCCTTGACGCCTACGTTCTGATAGACCTTCTTTACTTCATAGTACTGTGCCTTGGGAGTGAGGTCGGGACGCATCACACCGTTCATACAGAACATGCCGTCGTTGGGCTTATTGTCCATACCGAAGTCGCCTCCGTAGCCCCAGAACTTTTGTCCGGTCTTGGCATCAATGCCTTCCATGGCTTGGTCCACCCAGTCCCAGATGGCACCGCCCATGAAGAAGTTGGTGCTCTCGATCGCGTTCCAGTAGTCGATGAGGTTGCCCACGGCATTACCCATAGAGTGGGCATACTCGGAGATGTGGTAGGGGTACTTCATGTTGTAGTTGCCCTTCACAGCTCCTTGTACCCATGCGATAGAGGGATACTGGTTGGAACCCATATCGACGATGTCGTTGTTGCGCTCGTACTGTACGGGGCGGCTCTGGTCGTACTGCTTAATGGCTGCATAGCATGCCTTGAAGTTGTCGCCGGGGCCGGCTTCGTTGCCAAGGCTCCAGATGACGATAGAGGGGTGGTTGACGGTGGAGTGAACCATCTCCATATTGCGCGCTATGTGGGCATTCTTGAATTCGGGCACGTGAGAGAGTGAGGCATCGCCGTAGTAGTACTCATGGCTTTCGATGTTGGCCTCGTCTTCGAGATAGATGCCGTACTTGTCGCAGAGGTAGTACCAGTAGGGAGCATCGGGGTAGTGGCAATCGCGCACGTGGTTGATGTTGCCACGCTTCATGAGGAATACTTCCTTTTCCATCTGCTCGCGGGTGATGTAGTGGCCCGTCTGCGGATTGTTTTCATGACGGTTCACGCCCTTGAGCTTGATGGGACGGCCGTTGAGGTAGTAGTAGCGGCCTGCGAGTCCGAACTCGTCCTTGCTGGCAGGGGTATCCTTGATTTCTACCTTGCGGAAACCTACGATGGTCGAGAAGGTCTCCACGGTGGTGCCCTTCTTGTCCTTAAGTTCACCTACGAGGGTGTAGCGATGAGGGGCTTCAGCGCTCCAAGGCTTCACCTTGTCGCCGGGGGTGAGGGTGGCAGTGGCGGTGATTTCGCCGTTCTTGCCCACTTCGCCCACCTGGGCTACGGCTGTTACGCCGGGCACGAGGGTGTTTTCGTCAGAATAGAGCTTATTCTCGTAGAGCGAATAGCTGATGGTGTAGCCCTTGGCAGCCTTGGTGGTGAGGTTTCTCACCTCTGCACTCACGGTGAGCGAGGCTTGGGTGTAGGTGGAATCGTAGTCGGGGATGGCCTTGAGGTCGCGCACCTGCACTCGGGGCTTAGCGGTGAGCGATACGTTGCGGAAGATGCCGGGCAAGCGGAACATGTCCTGGCTCTCGAGCAGCGAAGCATCGCTGTTGCGGTATACTTCGACGGCTATGACATTCTCGCCCTTCTTGTTGAGATAGGGAGAGATGTCGAATTGGGCGAGGTTGCGCGAGTTCTTGGAGAAGCCTACGTAGTGGCCGTTGATGTAGAGATAGAAGAAGGAGTCTACGCCATCGAAGTTGACATATACTTCCTTGCCGTCCCAACTTGCGGGAATGGTGAAGGTGCGACGGTAAGAGCCTACTTCGTTGCGATTCTTATAGGTCATCCAGTTCTTGGGCGGGGTGCGCATGACGCCTCCCTTCCAGTCGCCCACCTTGACTTGGTGCTGGAAGATTACGCGCTGGTTGCTATAGAGGGGTTCGCCATACTTGAAGGTGCCATCGGTTTGACGACCTGCCATGTTCCACGACATGGGCACTTGTATCTCGTCCCATCCCGAAACGTCGAACGCGGGCTTGTAGAAGTCGGCAGGACGCTCACTGGGATTTTTTGCCCAGTGGAACTTCCACTGACCGTCGAGGCTCTGCCAGAGAGAGCTATTCTCGGGGAGCACCTTGCGAGCCTGGTCTACGCCCTCGAAGGAAAAGAACCATGCATGAGGCTGCTGCTTGTTGTAGGCCACAGAGTCGGGACTCTGCCATTCCCACCCTGTGGGGCTTGGCATTTGGCCATAATAGAAGCCACCCAGCGGAGCCACCTGTGCCCACATGGGCGACGAGAGGAGGGCTGCGAGCAGGGCAGCGGTAGTTTTCTTGTGCATATACATAAAAGTGTTTTGTGTGCGAGATTTGTGTTTTGGCTACAAATTTAAGCGAAAGCTTCGGTTTACCCAAAGTTTTACAAGCTTTTGTGGCGGTGGAGGGGGAGGCGGATGGGAAGACGGACGGGAAGGTTTTGCGCTTCGCGCGATTTTCTGAACATTAATGACCATTAATGGGACATTAATTGGAGATTAATTTTTCCTTCGGCAACTTATTTACTGACCTTCTCCGTTAATTTTCATCGTTAACCTTCACCATCAATTTTCACCATTAGCCCGCCAGCACGTTTACGCTTTGCGCACGGCGTTGCCGGGAAGACGCACCACGAGGTCGAAGTCTTCAAGATCGAACAGGAGGTTCGACACGCGGGTGGAAGTCATGCCAAGTTGCGAAGCGATTTGATCGACCTTGATACCTTCGCTTTTGGGCACAAGATCGAGTATGCGCTCTTGGTCGGGGGTGAGCGTGGGGAAGAGTTGGGCCTCCTCTCCTTCCACGGGAGCACTCTCCCACTCCATGATGCGCAGAATGTCGGCGGCGGAGGTGACTAAGGAGGCTTTCTTGTGATTGATCAGATGATTGCATCCTGCCGAATATTCATCGGTGACGCGCCCTGGAACGGCCATTACCTCACGTCCTAAGTCGCTCGCCAACCGAGCCGTTATGAGCGAACCTCCATGGTCGGCACTCTCGATGACTAACGTTACGGCCGACATGCCCGCCACAATGCGGTTGCGACGCACGAAGTTTCCCTTGTCGGGAACGGTGCCTGTGAAGTACTCCGTGAGCAGTCCGCCATGGGAGAGCATCTCGCGAGCCTCCTTCTCGTGACGGCGCGGATAGATGCGGTCGAGCCCGTGTGCCAACACGCCTACGGTGTCGAGCCCATTGCTCAAGCAGGCACGGTGCGTATGGATGTCCACTCCGTATGCTAAACCGCTGACAATCAGAGCGTTAGGAAGCATTCTGTTCAGTTCGCGAATCAACGAACTGCACATTTGCTTACCATATTCCGTGATGCGGCGTGTGCCCACCACGCTGATGGTGTGGGTGTGATTGAGCGAGGTTGTGCCTCGATAGAACAGGGCGATGGGGGCATCCTTCACTTGGCGCAAGCGCAGGGGGTAGTGCTCGCTACTGTAGGGAATGACTTCTATGCGATGTTCTTGACAAAACTCTATTTCGCGAAGCGCACATTCACGAGCAGCATGAAGCCCCGATTGGTCGTGAAGAAGGGCATTCCAATGGGGATCAGCAGGATGAGGGTCTGTGAGTGCTGCCACCGCTGAGCCGTAATGACGAATGGTAGCCAACGCCTGCACTTGCGTCAGACCTTGCAAGCGCAATAGGATAAGGGATGAAAGAGCTTCGTCGGACATGGAGTATGGGGTTTGGCGAATGTACGAGAGAGAGAAGAGAGAGGAGGGGATGGTGAGTGAAAGCGCGCTGTGTTATTCTTCTGAGAAGAACACTTGATTAAGTTCATCGCAATCGCTCAACTTACCGTTGACGAGGCACACAGCTTCTACGGTCGACTTAAAAGCGGGCTTTAGGTCGGGAAGGCGATAGATGTCTTGCACGAAGACGTACTTTATGCCCTCTTTCTTCAGCGCAAGTTTCGACACGAATTCGTCGCCACTGCGGAGGGGGGTCTTGAAGTTGAGCTGCATACGGGCCACAACGGCATCGATACCGCGCTCGTGGAGTTCGGCAAAACTCACACCACGCGAACGAAGAAATTCGTGGCGGGTATGCTCCGTATAGTGTTGATAGTTGGCATTGTTGACAATGCCCTGAAGGTCGCACTCATAATCGCGCACCTTGAAGTTTAAAGAGAAGATGTAGTTCAAAATAGGAAAGGGATGTTGGAGAGAATGATTATATGGAGGATGTTGCACACCGACTTTTTTCTATAAAAAGGTCGGCGGGGGCGGAGTGTATGGCTGCCAAAAGACCAGAGAAGGGCTATCGCGCTCGAAGATATTCCGCACCAAAGCGGCAACGAAGACAATCCTTGCGGTCGCAGTAGTTCTGACGGAGCTGAATGAGTGCTTGGCTGTCGGCAGCATGAGCTACGTCGAGGCCTGCTCGCTGCCAGCAGCGCGTAATGTAATTGTGCTCAGCGGGAAGTTGCTCTAAGAGCGAGAACGCACGCTCGGCCATATCCTCGTCCATACGCTGACGACCATAAGCAAAGAATAAGGGTGAAGCGGTATTGATGATGACAAGGTTGAGCGAAGCGCTCTGTAGCACCTTGTCCGACTCGCGGCTCTCTTCACCAAACGCATAGTGGGAGCGCCAATAATCGGTCACGCCGATTCTGAACAGGCCTCGCAGCGCATCGATTGATGAGCACTCTAACAAACGAGAGAAATCGGCTTTTCGCTCCGAATAAATGCGCGCCAACTGCGAAAGCCTTACGTGGGGAAAGTTTTGCGGACGTAACCGCCCAAACTTCCACATCCGTGCATCCATCGGTGTGAGTCCGAACTTATGCTGAAGGAATGCATACTCCGATTTGAGCTTCATATAATAACTGTCGCGGCGCTCTGCCTTGACCAATTCGTCGGAGAGCAACCCCGCCTGGCCCATAAAGAAGGCTTCTATTTGAAACACGTCATCACGATGTTTGCACACCGCTTGGGGATCGATCGTTTGCGCCCATAGCTCGAAAGCTTGCGCATTGGTGCCAAAGCCGAAATTGCGAGCTAAGGTAACGAAGAAAGCACGCTCCCAGTCACCACCCGTCTGCTTCAAGTAGCCCTCGATGCGCTCTGTCTTACTTTCAAGCCTTTCCACCGTGAGGCGACTCATCCAGCTATGCACGGTCAGTGCTTCGATATGCGGAATGATGCGATAGCAGGGCGGGTAGGTCTCTTCATTAAGCAACTCTTCATAATTTTGGCGCAGCTGCGCTGGCACTTGCAGCTCCACTTGGGGCAAACGCTTACCATCGGCAGTCTTCACTTCTGCATCGGCAGTTTCCACCACGTGCAGAATCACGTTATTATAAGCCGCATCCGTCTCGTGGTGGTGTCGATACCAATCTGAAGCGCGCGTATGCACCTCTACATTACCAACCCACAACATGCCACCGATTTTTACCTTAGCATTGAAAAAATCGGGACCAGAATTAAGCAGATTGTGCACACCGGGGTCGATCACCTCTATACTCTCGCCGTCTTGCGTAAATAAAGGAGTAGAGCCATATATCCGGTGTTGCCACACGTAATGGACCAAGTATTCCATATTAGAGTTGCGTTAAGATTAGCCTACAAAGGTAGTGCAAGGTGAGTGAAGAAGCAAGGAAAAAACTTGTTTTTTCGTTGATTCTTCCGAACCGCAGCTTTACCAGTGGAACAAAAGTTAGTGCGAGGCAAGTGAAAAGCAAATAAAAACTTGTACTTTTGTAGCATCAATACAAATCGCGTAAATGGACACTATTTTTCACTACGACGTCGTCGTGATTGGCGCAGGCCATGCTGGATGTGAAGCTGCAAGCACTGCTGCTCGCATGGGAGCTAAGACCTGTCTGGTCACGATGGACATGAACAAAATAGCACAGATGAGCTGCAATCCTGCCGTGGGCGGTATTGCAAAAGGCCAAATTGTGCGAGAGATCGATGCACTCGGCGGACAAATGGGCGAAGTGACCGACGCCACCGCTATTCAGTTCCGCATGCTCAACCGATCAAAAGGACCCGCCATGTGGAGTCCCCGTGCACAGTGCGACCGAGCTCGCTTCATCACAGAATGGCGCTTGCGCCTCGAAAATACACCCAACCTCTACATTTGGCAAGACGAGGCTACTGAAATTCTCACCGAGGGCAGCACCGTAACAGGTGTTCGTACCATTTGGGGAGCCACGCTGCTGGCTCGCGCCGTAGTAGTCACCGCGGGCACCTTCCTCAGAGGCCTCATGCACATCGGGCGGAAACAGGTGGCTGGCGGACGCTGTGCCGAACCCGCAGCCAACTTCCTTACAGAGAGCATCAACAATCTGGGCATCCGTTCGGCTCGCATGAAGACAGGCACCCCCGTCCGTATAGACAAGCGTTCTGTTCACCTCGATGAAATGGAGATTCAGCCAGGCGAGACAGATTTTCACCGGTTCTCCTACATCAGCCCGATGCGCCCCCTACCCCAACTTCCGTGCTGGACAACCAACACCAACGCCGCCGTACACGAAACATTGCGTTCGGGACTCGCCGATTCTCCGCTCTACAATGGGCAGATTAAGAGCATCGGTCCTCGTTACTGCCCCAGCATCGAAACCAAACTCGTCACCTTCCCCGATCGTGACCATCACCCTCTCTTCTTGGAGCCCGAAGGCGTAGAGACCAACGAACTCTACTTAAACGGATTCTCGTCAAGTCTGCCGATGAACGTACAGATAGAAGCGCTGAAGAAGATTCCTTGCTTCCGCGACATCGTGGTGTACCGCCCGGGCTACGCTATAGAGTACGATTTCTTCGATCCCACCCAACTTCACCACTCGCTGGAAACGAAGAAGGTTGACGGACTCTTCTTTGCAGGACAAGTAAATGGCACTACGGGCTACGAGGAAGCTGGCGGTCAGGGACTCATGGCGGGCATCAACGCTGCGCTGAAATGCAGCGGTAGCGATCCCTTCACGCTTCACCGCGACGAAGGCTATATCGGAGTATTGATCGACGACCTCGTAACGAAAGGTGTGGATGAACCCTACCGTATGTTTACATCAAGAGCAGAATATCGCATCTTGCTCCGACAGGACAATGCCGACGTGCGCCTCACACCTTATGCAGAGAAGTTCGGATTGGCTTCGGAGGAACGTTCTCGACGATTCCACGCGAAAAAAAAGAATATCGACGAAATCATCCGTTATTGTCAGTCTTACCCGATCAAACCAGCGCAAATAAACGCATTGCTCGAGCAGCTCGGTACGACTCCGCTTCAGAGAGGCTGCAAACTCTTCGACTTAATCAATCGTCCGCAGATCTCGCTCTCTGTGCTCGCCGACCATCTGACCGACTTCAAAGAAAGACTTTCTACGATTTCATCGGATGCTGAGGAAACGATTGAAGCTGCCGAGATAGAAATGAAATACCATGGCTACATCGCTCGCGAACGTGCTATGGCAGAAAAAATGCAACGACTCGAAAATATCAAAATACGCGGTCACTTCGACTATAATAGCATAACGCAGCTCAGCACCGAGGCCCGACAGAAACTCACAACCATCGACCCCGAGACGCTGGCACAGGCTGAGCGAATACCTGGCGTTTCACCAAGCGATATCAGCGTACTACTCGTTTTGATGGGACGCTAACAGCAAAATGCAAAAACAGCCTCCACATCTCACACCCTCACTTGTCAGGGAGAAGTTTATCACTTACCTAAAGTAAAACTTTAACCCTCAAGACAAGAAAACAGTACGTAGGGGCTAAAAACGGCCTTTTCAGCGCTATTTCGCTCACGTTCCACGTGAAACAAACAATCACAAAGCATATCAATATCAAAGCTTTTATGAATACAAAACTGTTATTAGACAACTTGAGAAACGTGCCCGACTTCCCAAAGCCTGGAATCCACTTCAAGGACGTCAGTACGCTCTTCAAAAATCACGAATGCATCGAAGAAATGCTCAACGAACTACTGCGCCTTTACAAGGATAAAGGCATCACAAAAGTCGTAGGCATCGAGAGCAGAGGATTCGTGATGGGTGCTATCTTGGCAGAACGTCTCGGTGCAGGATTTGTCATGGCACGCAAGCCTGGCAAGCTTCCTGCCGAAACAAGAAAGGCCACCTACTTAAAAGAGTATGGCTATGATACCATCGAAATACATACCGATGCTATCAACTCCGACGACGTCGTATTAATACACGACGATCTGCTCGCAACGGGAGGTTCCATGCAAGCCGCTTACGACCTCGTACAAGCGTTCAAACCGAAGAAAACGTACATCAACTTCCTCATAGAACTGCAAATGGAGGGACTCGAAGGACGCAAATTCCTCGGTTCCGACCTCGATGTAACTACACTCTTGACTATCAAGGAATGAAAGAAGACCTACAAGCCTACCTAAAAGGGATTGTAAACAATCTGCCCGAAACACCGGGGTGCTACCAGTACCTCGATGATTCGGGCACAATCATTTATGTGGGCAAAGCAAAGAATCTAAAGAGAAGGGTAAGTTCTTACTTCAATAAAGAGCAACAGACGCGCAAGACGCGACTACTCGTAGCCCATATCCGCGATATCCGATATATCGTGGTAAAAACAGAAGAAGATGCGCTGCTGCTCGAAAACAACCTTATCAAACGCTACAAACCCCACTACAACGTGCTCTTGAAGGACGATAAAACCTACCCTTCCATAGCTATCAGCACGGAATACCTGCCTCGCATATTCAAGACGCGGCAGCGCGGCAAACGCGGAGCCACCTACTTCGGTCCCTACAGCCACGTGCCCACAATGTATGCCCTGCTCGACCTCTGCAGAGAACTCTATCAGCCACGCCCTTGTCACAAGCCGATGACGAAAGAGGGCGTTGAAAACGGCAAATATGAAGTCTGCCTTGACTACCATATCCACCGCTGCAAGGCTCCCTGCGTAGGCAAACAGAGTCACGAAGACTACATGCGATGCATCGAGGCGTGCAAAGAGATCCTCAAGGGCAATACCGCCGAAGTAGCGCGCCAGATGCGCGATGAAATGGTGGCATTGGCAGAAGAACTGCGATTTGAAGAAGCACAAGCTATCAAGCGGCGTTACGACTTGATCGAAGGCTATCGAGCAAAGAGCGAAGTAGTATCGACTGTGTTCCACAACATCGACGTGTTCAACATTGAAAGCGAAGACAAGGTGGCATATATCAACTACCTGCACGTAACGAATGGCTGCATCAACCAAGCTTTCACCTTCGAATACAAGAAGCGCCTCGATGAAACCGATGAAGAGCTCCTCACACTGGGCATCATCGAAATGCGCGAACGCTACGCGAGCCAGTCGCGCGAAATCGTAGTGCCCTTCCACGTGGACCTGCCCGCCGACATGGTAGAACAGACCATACCCCAGAAGGGCGACAAGAAGAAGCTGCTCGAACTATCGAAGCTCAACGTAAAGCAATATAAGTTCGACCGCCTCAAACAGGCCGAAAAGCTCAATCCCGAACAGAAGCAAACGCGCCTAATGAAGGAGATCCAGACTGATCTCGGACTGCCCAAACTTCCCCTTCACATCGAGCTTTTCGACAACTCAAACATCAGTGGCGACGATGCCGTAGCAGCTTGCGTAGTATTCGAGCGACTAAAGCCCTGCAAGAAGGAATACAGGAAGTACAATATCAAGACCGTCGTAGGTCCCGACGACTATGCTTCGATGAAGGAGGTTGTGCGCCGCCGCTACACCCGTCTAAAGGAAGAATCCCACCCCCTGCCCGACCTCATCATAGCCGATGGTGGCCGCGGCCAGATGGAGATGATACGCGAGGTGGTAGAAGACGAACTCAGTCTCCATATCCCCATAGCTGGCCTCGCCAAAGACGACCGTCACCGCACCCGTGAACTCCTCTACGGATTTCCGCCCGCCACGATAGGCATAAAACCCGAGAGCCAACTATTCCGCACTCTCACGCAGATGCAAGACGAGGTACACCGCTTCGCCATCAAGTTTCATCGGGAAAAGCGTTCCAAGCGCCAAGTAGCCTCCGAGCTCGACCAAATAGCGGGCATCGGCCCAGCCACCAAACAGCTACTGCTGAAGCAATGGAAGAGCGTAAAGCGCATTCGCGAAGCCACTCTGCCCGAACTGCAACAGCTATTAGGCACCGCGAGAGGCGAAAAAATATACACTAATCTTCACTCCGTGGAGAATAAATCGTAAATTTGCCATCATGCGAATCGTCATACAGCGTGTAAAGCACGCATCCGTCACCATCGACGGAAGAGAAAAATCAACCATAGGCACGGGATTTCTCATCCTCCTGGGCATAGAAGAGGCCGACACGCAGGAAGATGCCGACTGGCTCTGCAAGAAAGTAGCCGGGCTGCGCGTGTTCGACGATGCCGATGGCATCATGAACCGCAGCATCATCGACGTAGACGGCGAAGCCCTCGTAGTGAGCCAATTCACCCTCATGGCTTCCTACAAGAAAGGCAACCGCCCATCCTACATCCGCGCTGCGGGCCACGCCCACGCCATCCCCCTCTACGAATACTTTTGTCAGGCGCTTGAGGCAGCCCTCGGCAAGCCCATCGGCACGGGAGAGTTTGGTGCCGACATGAAGGTAGAACTGCTCAACGATGGTCCCGTAACGATCTGTATGGACACCAAAAACAAAGAGTAACACCCCACCCACACGATGACCCTAATAGAGCTACAACAACAGGTAGACGCTTGGATAAAGCAATACGGAGTGCGCTATTTCAGCGAACTCACCAATATGGCATGCCTCACCGAAGAGGTGGGCGAATTGGCTCGCATCATGGCGCGCAGATATGGCGATCAGTCCTTCAAAGAAGGCGAAAGCCACGACCCTTCAGAAGAGATGGCCGACATATTGTGGGTGCTCGTATGCTTGGCCAACCAGACGGGTGTAGACCTCACCGAAGCCATGCACAAAAGCTTCGAGAAGAAGACTCGACGCGATGCTACCAGACACCTTCAGAACCCCAAATTGAAGCGTCCAAGCGAGGACTAAGCACCATCTAAGCACTACTACTCCCCTCGCCCTTACCATTATAATACCCCTACAGCAATCATTTATTAAGACAATACACACAACTATGACCGAACAAAAGAATCAGCCCGCAGAGGCTCAGAAGAGCAAGTACGAGCAGGCTTTTGAAAAGTTTGAACTCAGTCTCGACGACCACGCCGTGAGCGAAGCCGTAAGCCGCCTCGTCTCAGAGAATCGTGATAAATATGACACCCCTGAGGTGAAGCGCCAATTGCTCGGCACCGTAGAGCTTACTACGCTCAAGGTGACCGACTCTGCCGAGAGCGTACTCCGCTTTACGGAGAACGTCAACCGCTTTGCCGACGAGCATCCCGACCTACCCGCTCTGGCCACCATCTGCGTATACCCCAACTACGCCAAGATTGTAAGCGAAAGCCTCGAGGCCGATGGCGTAAAGGTGGCATGCGTAGTAGGCGGATTCCCCTCAGCACAGACATTTATTGAGATCAAGACTGCCGAAACAGCACTCGCCATCCACGATGGTGCCGACGAATGCGACTGCGTACTGAGCGTAGGTGCCTTCCAGAGTGGCGACTATGAAACTTGCGCCGACGAGATAGAAGAGATGAAGGCTGCCTGCGGCGAACACCCCCTCAAGGTGATCCTCGAAACGGGCGCTCTGCAGCATGCTGATGCCATCAAGCGTGCTTCTATTCTGTCAATGTATGCGGGTGCCGACTTCATAAAGACCTCTACAGGCAAAATAGAGCCCGCTGCAACGCTTGAAGCAGCTTACGTGATGTGCACTGCCATCAAGGAATATTTCGAGCTCACAGGCACGAAAATCGGCTTCAAGGCTGCTGGTGGTATCAAGACAGTGAGCGAAGCCGTAGATTTCTACACCGTAGTACGTGAAATCTTAGGCGAGGAATACATCAAGGATGGTCTCTTCCGCATCGGCACGAGCCGTCTTGCTAACCTCCTCGTAAGCGACATTCTGGGCGAAGAGGTGAAGCCCTTCTAAGGCCATCTTCTCCTCCCAACAAAAAAATCTCAAGCAGTGAGCAAAATATACGCCCTGCTTGAGATTTTTTTGTCATTATCAACATCTTACACCCTTTGGTAGCACACGTCGGAAACGACGAAAACGCGTTATTAAAACGCTATCGCAGCCCTCCCGAAAGCACAAGATGATTATCTCATAGAGGCCGGCAAACCGTATAAAGAAGCGCATTCATATTGTAAAAAGAAGCACACTCAAGTAATGCTAAAAGGTCGTGCAAGTTGTCGTACACCGGTCGGTGTACGCACGAACATCGGTCGGTGTACGCATGAACACCGGTCGGTGTACGCACGAGCAACGGTCGGTGTACGACAACATGAATGCTCATCTCAGAAAATATCGTACGAAATAAAGCAACACAAACGCCCTTTTCCAAAAGCACTTTCCCTATCCCCCCAAAAAAATCTCAAGCAGCGAACATAAGGGATGCTCACTGCTTGAGATTGATTATTTTAGAGATGAATATTGTTTTGAAGAGGGGGCTAAAACTTACGTTCTACCACATAGTCGATATAGCCCTTCAAAGCATCACGCACTGCTTCATTAGTCCATGCATTGAGCAGTTCTACAGCTTCGCCATGGAGTCGCTGCATGGTCTGCTCGGCGTATTCTATACCACCCGATTGCTTAGTAAATTCCACAAGCTGAGCTATCTCTTCAGCTGTAGCCTCACCACGCTTTACGCGAGCCGCCCATTCATGCACATCTTCACGATCGGTATGCTCAAGAGCATAGATCACGGGCAGGGTAAGTTTGCCCTCTGCCATATCGTTACCTGTGGGCTTTCCTATTGACGGATCGGCGTAATAATCAAAGATATCATCACGTATTTGAAAGCAGATTCCCACCAATTCACCGAATCGTTTGGCACGATTCACGTAGTCAGCATCAGCATTGGCAGAGAGGGCTCCAAGCTCGGCACAGGCGGCAAAGAGCGAAGCCGTTTTGTGTTCTATCACACGGAAATATGCCTCCTCGCTCACCCGTTCCTTCTTGATATTATTGAGCTGATAGATTTCACCTTCCGAGAGAATTCCACCCAAGCGAGAGATGAGCCGTACAATCTGGATGTCGTGAGTCAGCGTAGCTTCGAGCAGCGAGGTGCTGAGCAGATAGTCGCCCAAGAGTACTGCCACCTTATTGTCGTAGACGGCATTTACCGAACGCTGTCCACGGCGCTCGCCGCTTTCGTCCACCACATCGTCATGAACGAGCGATGCCGTATGGAGCAATTCGAGCGTGACGGCACTACGCAGACTTTTGTCGCTGACCGCTCCCCTCTCCTTGGCCATAAGCAGCACAAGCAGCGGGCGCATCATCTTGCCTTTGCGCTGGCGCACATAGCCAAGCGCATGACCCAAGAAGTCATCTTCGTGGGTCAAGGCTTCATCAAAGAGCGTTTTGTATTGAGCCAATTCCTCGCTTACGGGTTGGCGAATGATGGATAGTTTGTCCATAAGATTTCAGTTTCAGCTTACAAAATTAGTAAATTAGTTCGCTTCATCCGCGATGAATTGTGTATTTTTGTAAGATAAACGCAATCACTTCCGCAAAATCCATGCAAACACTCTATCTTCTCGACGCATACGCACTGATATACCGTGCTTACTACGCCCTTATCCGCAGTCCGCGCATCAACTCTAAGGGACAGAACACCTCTGCCGTTTTTGGCTTTGTCAATACGCTCAACGACGTGCTCACTAACGAGCGTCCTGACTTCATCGGGATTGCCTTCGACCCCGCTGGAGGCACCTTCCGCCATGAGGCTTACCCTGAATATAAAGCACAACGCGAGGCCACACCCGAAGATATCCGTTGGGCTGTACCCGTGATCAAGGACATCATTCGCGCCTATCGCATTCCCATACTCGAAGTGCCTGGTTTTGAGGCGGACGACGTAATCGGTACGCTCGCTCTCAAGGGCGCAGAGGCAGGACTCGAGGTGCACATGGTCACTCCCGATAAGGACTATGCGCAACTGGTAAGGCCGGGCATCTTCATGCGTCGACCGAGCCACGGCAACGCACCGATGGAGAAGCTCGGACCGGAAGAGGTATGTGCAAAATATGGCATCAGTCATACAGACCAGGTGATCGACCTACTCGGTCTCATGGGCGATACAGCCGACAATGTGCCGGGCTGTCCTGGTGTGGGCGAGAAGACGGCAGTAAAGCTCATTACGCAATTTGGCTCGATCGACAACATGCTCTCGCATACCGACGAGCTAAAGGGTGCGCTCAAGAAGAAGGTGGAGGAAAATGTGGAACAGATACGCTTCTCCAAATTTCTTGTCACCATCAAGACCGATGTCGACCTGACCCTCGACCTCAACTCGCTGAAGCGACAGGACCCCGACAACGAATTGCTGCGCCCCATCTACGAGCAATTGGAGTTTCGCACCTTCTTGAATCGAATGAACGGAGGTGAAGCCGAAGTGCAAAAAAGTACTAACAGTTTGGGCACTCTCTTTGACGCAGAGCCTACCAACTTATCAGAAGAGAAAAAAGAAACGATTCACAAGAAGCTAAACGACGTAGAGCACGAGTATATTCTCATTGATAATGAAGACGATGCGCGCAGTGTATGTGAAGTTTTATTGACATTCAGTACTGTTAGTTTTGACACCGAGACCACCTCAATCGATGCTATCAGTGCTCATTTGGTAGGATTGAGCTTCGCCGTGGAGGGCGGAAGGGCTTGGTACGTGGCTGTTCCACGTGAAACGGAAGCAGCGCAGCGCATGGTCGACATTTTCCGTCCCTTCTACGAAAATACCAAGATCCTCAAGGTGGGACAGAACATCAAGTACGATCTCAACGTGCTTGCCCGTTATGGCATCCGTCTCAGCTTCCCCCTATTCGACACCATGCTCGCTCACTACTTGGTACAGCCCGAACTTTACCACAACATGGACTTCCTTGCCGAAGTCTACCTCAACTATCAGACCATCCACATCGAAGAACTTATCGGACCGAAGGGACGCAACCAAAAGAACATGACCGACCTCGACCCAGCCGACATTCGCGACTACGCTTGCGAGGATGCCGATGTGACACTCCGCCTCATGCAGCCACTCAAAGAAGAACTTGAGAAAAACGGACTCATGCAGGAATTCCACGACATTGAGATGCCGCTCATGCCTGTGCTTGCCAAGATGGAGCGCAATGGCGTAACACTCGACACCCAAGCCCTCGACGAGACAGGGAAACATTTCCGCCAACGCATGCAGCAGCTCGAAGCAGAGATTTACGAGCTCGCAGGTCACCCCTTTACCATCACCTCGCCCAAGCAGGTGGGCGAAGTGCTCTTCGACGAACTCCACCTCAACGACAAAGCCAAGAAGACAAAGAGCGGACAGTACTCCACGAGCGAGGAAGTGCTCGAAGCCCTCCGCACGAAGCATCCCATCGTAGAGAAGATTCTTGCCCATCGCGGACTCAAGAAGCTCATCAGTACCTACATTGATGCTCTGCCAAAGCTGATCAATCCCGAGACGGGCCACATCCATACATCGTTCAATCAAGCCGTAACTGCAACTGGACGCCTATCTTCGTCCAACCCCAATCTGCAGAACATCCCCGTCAGGGGCGACGATGGCCGTGAGATACGCAAGGCATTCGTGCCCGAAGCAGGCTGCACATTCTTCTCGGCCGACTATTCGCAGATAGAACTACGCATCATGGCGCATCTGAGCGGCGACGAGCACCTTATCAACGACTTCTGTGAGGGACGCGACATCCATGCAGCAACTGCCTCGCGCGTGTTTCACAAACCGCTCGAAGAGATCACTCGCGATGAGCGACGCAAAGCAAAAACAGCCAACTTCGGCATCATCTACGGCATCTCTGCCTTCGGACTGGCCGAACGCATGGAGGTGAGCCGAGGCGAAGCCAAAGAGCTCATTACCAACTATTTCCAGACGTATCCAAAGGTCAAAGAATACATGGAGCGAAGCGTAGAAGAAGCTCGCCAGCGCGGCTACATCGTGACAGCCTTTGGCCGCCGACGCTATCTGCCCGACATCAATTCTAAAAACGCCGTAGTACGCGGCTATGCCGAGCGCAACGCCGTCAACGCACCTATTCAGGGCACCGCTGCCGACATTATCAAGATAGCCATGGTGCGCATCGACCATCGGTTTGAACAGGAAGGCATACGCTCGAAGATGATCCTCCAGGTGCACGACGAACTCAACTTTTCGGTCTATCCCGACGAACTTGACCAAGTGAAGCGCATCGTCATCGACGAGATGGAGCATGCCTACACCATGAGCGTGCCCCTCATAGCCGACTGTGGCGAAGGCGCCAATTGGCTCGAAGCGCATTGATGAGAGCGTAGATCATTACCCCCTTCTCTACCCTATCCTCTTTCGTGCAAGTACCGCCCTCCGTGTTCGCCCATGAGTGCCAATATAGCCAATAGAATGGTCAATTCTTCGCTTCCCGAGCGTATAAATGACCCAAAGCACGCTTACTAAGATATAAATTAGTAACTTTGCACGCTTTTAACGTTAAAAATAGATGAACAATATATGCTGCATCGGGCACATCACGCACGATAAGATTATCACGCCCGAGACCGAAGTCGATATGCCGGGAGGCACATCCTACTACTTTGCCCACGCCATGTACCACCTCAATGGAGGCAAAGATTTCCACCTCGTCACCTCGCTTGCCCCGACGGACATGCAAGCCGTGACCGACCTGCGCCAACTCGGCGTAGAGGTAAGCGTTATTCCCTCGCGCCACACCGTATACTTTGAGAATAAATATGGTGAAAATCAAAACAATCGCACACAGCGCGTCCTCGCCAAGGCAGACCCCTTCACGGTGGAAAGTCTGCAAGGCGTAAAGGCTAACGTCTACCATCTCGGTTCGCTCCTGGCCGATGATTTCTCGCTTGAGGTCATCAAGTCACTTGCCGAGCGCGGTGTAGTGAGCGTTGACTCACAAGGCTACCTGCGCGAAGTGCGCGGAGAGAAAGTCTATGCAGTAGATTGGAAAGAGAAGCGCGAAGCCCTTCGCCACATCGACGTGCTCAAGGTCAACGAGTACGAGATGGAAGTGCTCACTGGCCACAGCGATGCCCACGATGCCGCCCTTCAGCTATCAGAATGGGGTGTAAAGGAGGTGTGCGTCACCCTTGGCGACTACGGCAGCGTGATCCTTGAGAACAATCACTTCTACGACGTCTGTGCCTATCCCCCACTCCGCGTAGTCGACGCTACAGGCTGTGGCGACACCTACTCCACTGGCTATCTCTACATGCGTTCACGAGGTGCCGACCCATCAGAAGCAGGCCATTTCGCCGCCGCCATGTCCACGCTCAAGCTCGAAGCCAACGGCCCCTTCGCCCGCACCGAAGACGACGTGTGGCACATCGTGAAGGAAGGACGATAACCCCCACACATATGAGAAGAGAAGCACTATGCTATCCTCTCTTCCCCTCCCTACTCTATCCCGACTTTCGCTAAGCGTGAAAGTCGGGATAATTCGTTGTACACGTACAATACACTCCTCTAAACTTATTAAACTCCTAAACTTTTCACCATCTTTTCGCCACAGACTATAAGAAAGATTTATCTTTGCACTTGTTATGAACTTGACATCTATCATACGCCCCCTCTTCAACGGTCGACTCAAAGCCATTGAACAGTACGAAAGCCACGCCGAAAGCATTCAGCGCAGCGTACTGGAGCATCTGCTGAAGCGTGCCGCTGATACGGAATGGGGACACCGTTTCCAATACGATTCTATCCACAGCTATGAGGAATTCGCTGCCAAAGTGCCTATCAACACCTACGAGGAACTAAAAGGCTACATCGATCGCATGCGCCACGGCGAGAAGCACGTGCTCTGGCCAGGACAAGTGAAGTGGTACGCCAAATCATCGGGCACCACCAACGACAAGAGCAAGTTTATCCCCGTAAGCCGCGACTGCCTGCACGACACACATTATCAAGGAGGCACTGATGCCGTGGCGCTCTATCTGCGCAACAATCCCTTGAGCCGCCTCTTCGACGGAAAATCGCTTATCCTCGGCGGTAGCCACGCTCCCAATTACAACGTGGCCCACTCACTCGTGGGCGACCTCAGCGCCATACTCATCGAAAACATCAATCCGCTGGTCAACCTCGTGCGCATACCGCCCAAGAAGATTGCCCTGCTGAGCGACTTCGAGGAGAAGCGCGACCGCATAGCCGAGATAGCCATCCACAAGGACGTGACCAACATCTCGGGTGTGCCCTCATGGATGATGGCCGTAATCACACGTATGCTCGAAATCAGCGGGAAGCAGTATCTCGACGAGATATGGCCCAACCTCGAAGTGTTCTTCCACGGAGGAGTAGCCTTCACGCCCTATCGCGATCAGTACACCCACCTCATCCGTTCGGCGGGTATGCACTATATGGAGACCTACAATGCCTCAGAGGGATTCTTCGGTCTGCAAAACGACCCCACCGACGCTGCCATGCTCTTGATGATCGACTACGGCGTATTCTTCGAATTCATTCCGCTCGAAGAAGTGGGCAAGCCTCATCCGCAGGTGCTCCCCCTATGGGACGTAGAGGCAGGCCACAACTATGCCATCGTCATCTCCACCACGGGCGGACTCTGGCGCTACCAGATAGGCGACACCGTGAAGTTTACCTCCACCAATCCCTACAAGTTTATCATCAGCGGCCGCACGAAGAGCTTTATCAATGCCTTCGGCGAAGAGCTCATCGTCGACAATGCCGAGAAGGGCCTCTACGAGGCGTGTCGGCAGACGGGAGCCGTGGTCAACGAGTACACCGCTGCACCCGTATTTATGGACGCTGAAGGGAAATGCCGCCATCAGTGGGTGATAGAGTTTGAGAAGGCCCCTGCCGACCTCAAAGAGTTTGCCCGCATTCTCGACGAAGCCCTGCAGCACATCAACTCCGACTACGAGGCTAAACGCCACAAAGACATCACCCTCCAGAGGCTCGAAGTAATCCCTGCTCGCAAGGGGCTATTCAACGAATGGCTCAAGAGCCGCGGCAAGCTTGGCGGACAGCACAAGGTGCCCCGCTTGAGCAACAACCGCGATATCATAGAACAAATACTCACGCTCAACTCTCATGCCTAAACTCTCTCCTCTCTGCCTACTCTCCTCACTGCTTTGCCTGCTGCTCGCAGCCGTAGGCTTGGCCTCGTGTGCCAACCCCGGCAGTGGTCCTGATGGTGGTCCCTACGACGAGACTCCACCCAAGGTCGTGAGCATGACGCCCTCCCTTGGCGGCACCAATGAGAAGGCGCGCAAGGTGAGCATTGCCTTCGACGAACTCATCAAGGTGGAGAATGCTCAAGAGAAGGTGATCGTATCGCCGCCTCAGATCGAGATGCCCGAGATCAAAACGTCGGGCAAGCGCATCAGCGTGGAGCTAATGGACTCTCTGAAGCCCAATACTACCTATACCATCGACTTCAGCGACGCCATCGTCGACTCCAACGAGGGCAACCCCCTGGGCAACTTCACCTACTACTTCTCTACGGGCGAAAAGCTCGACACCATGGAAGTGGCTGGCCACGTGCTCGAAGCCGGCAATCTGGAGCCCGTCAAGGGCATCCTCGTGGGCCTTCACAGCAACCTGGCCGACTCAGCATTTACCCGCCTACCCTTCGACCGCGTGGCACGCACCGATGGCAACGGCCACTTCAGCATCAAGGGCGTAGCCCCGGGCAAGTACCACATCTATGCACTCAAAGACGTGGATGGCGACTTCAAGTACTCTCTGGGCGAGATGATGGCATTCTCTGACGAGGAGATCAAGCCCTCCTCATTCCCCGACATCCGCCACGACACGCTCTGGGCAGACACTATCCACATCGATACGATCCGCAGCGTGCGCTACACCCACTACATCCCCGACGACGTAGTACTGCTCGCCTTCACCGAGAAGAACCTTTCGCGTCAGCTTCTCAAGACGCAGCGCGAACCCGAATACTTCCGCACCTTCTTCACCGCCCCATCGGCCATAGAGCCCAAGGTGCGCGGGCTCAACTTCGATGCCGACGGAGCCCTCGTCGTAGACCGCTCTGCGGGCAATGACACCCTGACCTACTGGCTGCGCGACACGGCACTCGTCAATCGCGACTCGCTCCTTATAGCCTACACCTACGAGGCCACCAACGACTCCACCCACATCAACTTCATGCAGACCGACACGCTCGAACTCGTGCCCCGACTGCCCTTCGAACGGAGGCAGAAACTGCGTGAAGCAGAGCTCGCTAAGTGGCGCAAAGGGCTCGAGAAGCGCCACAAGCAGGGCGACTATTCGCAAGAGCAACCGCCAGTAGACCCGCTGCGCATCACCATCGGCGCACGTGGCAGCTTTGCCCCCGATCAGAACGTACGCATCTCTCTGCCCGAGCCCGCTGCCCGCTTCGACACCACAGGCATTCACCTCTTCCTCAAGGTCGACTCCACCTACCACGAAGCTCCCTACCGCATAGATCGCTCCCCCCTCTCCCACCTCGAGTATACGCTCCGAGCGGAGTGGAGGCCCAAGCAGGAGTATGTGCTCAACGTCGACTCTGCCTGCATCACAGGCCTTTCGGGCAAGGTCAATCTGCCCAACGACATCAGTTTCTCCATCGATTCGGAAGACAAGTATGGATCGCTCTTCCTGCTCATACCCGAAGCCGATTCCACCGCCGTAGTACAACTCATGACGGCCGACAATCGCGTGGAACGACAAGTTCGAGTGAAGAATGGCAGAGCCGACTTCTTCTACCTACGCCCCACCGACTACTACCTGCGTCTCTACAACGACCTCAACCACAACCTCACGTGGGACCCCGGCTGCTATGCCGAAGGCCGACAGGCAGAACGCGTATACTACTACCCGCACAAGCTCACCGTCCGCGCCAACTGGGACATAGAACAGACCTGGGACCTCAACGCCCTGCCAATCACGCAGCAGAAGCCTCGCGAGATCGTGAAGCAGAAGGCCGACGCGAAGAAGACTCCCAAGAATCGCAACGCTGAGCGACTGAGGCAGAAAGGAAAGTAAGTAATTCAAGTAATAAGTAAGTAATTCAAGTAATAAGTAATAAGTAATACATTCTTGCAGAGATGCTCCTAAACTCATTAAACTGAGCGCATAGCGCTCTAAACTTATTAAACTGAGCGCATAGCGCTCTAAACTCATTAAACTGAGCGCAAAAGCGCTCTTCACTCTTCCCCATCATGAAAAAGCTCCTCTTGTTCATCCTGCTCCTGGCGGGCTATATGCAAGCCGGTGCACAGTGTTCGTCCAACAACACCGCATTCAAAAGCGGCGAGACACTCATCTATGATCTTTACTTCAACTGGAAGTTCGTGTGGGTCAAAGTAGGCTCAGCCTCCATGAATACCACGCAGACCATCTATGGCGGCAAACCAGCCTTCCGCTCCTACCTCATCACGCGCGGTTCGCCCAAGGCCGACAAGATATTCGTCATGCGCGACACCCTCATGGCCTATACCGGACTCGACCTCGTGCCGAAGTACTACGTGAAGAAGGCATTTGAGGGAAAGACCTACCGCAAAAACGAGGTGTGGTACTCCTACCCCTCTGGCAAGTGCAACGTGAAGATGCGCTACCAGCGCGACAAACTCGCCCCACAGCATGGTAGTCACTCCAGCAAGTACTGCGCCTTCGACATGATCAGTATGCTCATGCGCGCCCGTTCCTTCTCGGCCGAAGGCATGAAGAAGGGCCACCGCATCAACTTCCTCATGGCCGATGGCCACACCTGCGAGTGGAAGAGCATCATCTTCCGTGGCAAAAGCACCTTCAAGATAGAGCATACCAACACGAAGTACCGCTGCCTCGTGTTCTCCTTCGTAGAGAAAGAGAATGGCAAGGAGAAGGACATCGTCACCTTCTACATCACCGACGACAAGAACCACCTGCCCGTGCGCCTCGACATGAACCTCAACTTCGGTACAGCCAAGGCTTTCCTCACCGGTGCCCGTGGTCTACGCAACCCACAGACCGCTAAGATCAAATAAGACCATAGCCTGCCCCCGACTGTGCATGCAAAGATACTGCAAGCACATCCACATATCCAAAAAGAGTGTACAAACTGTACACTCTTTTTTTCGTTTTCTAAGCAATCTCCTCTCTTGCATATACGATGGCTTCCTACGCGCGCGCGTTTCCGGCAGTTTTATCTTCTTGCCTTGCACTCCCTACACTCCGACTGTTCTTTCTGACTGATTATCAACGTTATTAAGTAGTGTAGGCAGCTCGATTCTCCCATCACTCCTCCTCCATCATCCTTCCACCCCTATGAGGGAGCATGGCCTCCCCACTACCCCTTGGTGCTGTAAAAAATAACCCTTGGTGTTGTGAAAATTAGTCCTTGGTGTTGTGAAAATTAGTCCTTGGTGCCGTGAAAACTACCCCTTGGTGCAGACGCACAATCCCCTATGCCAGATAGTTCTAACATAGGGGCTTGTGCGTTTTCGTAGAATGAGGGAGGAGTGTAGGAAAAATGTAGGCAAATCGCTCTTGCCTACACTATACAACAATCTGATTATCAATACATTTCCCCATATTAGTGCAGGAAATGTAGGAAATCGGCAGGAAAACTCTCTGATATGCGCGCGCGAGAAGGCTCTATTTGCGCCTGCGCATTATCAGTTCTGTGGGCGACGCGTCCTCGCGTCGGCGTTGCCAATCTGTTTCAAAAATTAAAATCTTCTTATCCTCTCACGCCGACGCGAGGACGCGTCGCCCCCAGTATCGGCTGAAAGGAAATAGGGAGACTGATAGCATTCACGACCAATACCGAGGACGCGTCGCCCCCAGAACTGGCTAAATTCTATAAGAATGTAATACTATTCTTGCTTTGGGTTAAGAAATTCTGAGGCTTTCATCCATAAAGGTGAACATGCTCTGCCCCACCCTTTCGCTCTGTACTCTTAATCCTTAATATACTCGCTCCAGTCTACAAGGCGCATATCGCCCTTCCGACGATAGGTGTCGTGCATGGCAAAGGCTGCCGAGAGGATGTGGTGTGTATGACCTCCATAGGCTCCCGCGAGGCGCATGTATTCGCGCAAGATAGGACGATAGTCGGGATGGGCTATGGCGATAAGGGCTTCGGCCTTCTCAAGGGCAGACTTGTTGCGCAGATCGGCTACACCATACTCCGTGACGATGGCATCGACGTAGTGCTCCGTATGGTCTACGTGCGAGCAGAAGGGCACAATGCTACTGATACGGCCGTCCTTGGCTGTAGATCCACAGGTGAAAGTGGCAAGCATGGAGTTGCACGTGAAGTCGCACGAACCGCCTACACCGTTCATCATCTTCGTACCTCCCACCTTGGTGGAGTTGACGTGGCCATAGATGTCTACTTCAAGCGCCGTATTGAGCGAACATACGCCAAGGCGGGCTATGATCTCAGGACAGTTGGATATCTCCGACGGACGCAGCAACAGACGGCCGCGATAGTCGTTCATATTGTTGTAGAGATCCTGCAAGTGCTCTGGACAGAGGGTGAGCGCACCCGTGGAAGCTGCCATCACCCTACCCTCTCGGATCAAGCGCATTGGCTCTTCCTGAAGCACCTCGGTGTAGATAGAGAAGTTGGGCACTTCCTTCGATTCGCCCAATGCGCCCATCACGGCATTGGCACCGCTGCCCACTCCGCTTTGGAGGATGAGTTTGTTGCGGAAGATGAAGCCTTGCTGCATGTTCCACACAAGGAAGTCGGCGGTGTGCTGGCCGATGGCTCGCGTCACATCGTTGGCAGGGCTCATGGGGCGAGCCTCGTCGGGCAGATGGGTCATAACGATGCCTCTGACGCGGTCGGGCGACACCTCAATATACGGGAGTCCGATGATTTCTATGGGATGCGTGATACGCACCGGGGCACGAAACCATGGATCTTCTATCTCATAGATGTCGTGCATGCCGATGATGCGCGTGCTATGCCAAGTGTTGAGCTCTATGAATACGCCCTTCTCTGCCAGTCGGCAGATGGTGGGCGCTATACCAATGCCCGCGGTGAGATAGATACGGAGTTTGCCTCTGACCTCTTGTACGTCGCAAGCCTCTATTATTCCCCACGTGATGCGACCGGTGAGCCCCTGGCGCAAATGAGAGGCATTATCGGACAGATTGAGGTCGGTATAGCGCACGCGGCCCGCATTGTAGGCCTTACGCATTTCGGGATTGACGCTGAAGGGCAGTCGGCGATCTACAGCATCGGCTGCAGCAAGCTCACCATCGCAGCTGGCACCTATCGAGGCTCCCGTCACTACGTCGACCTTGAAGGGGTGACCCATCTCATGCTCCTTGCGCGCACGAGCGGCAAGCGCTGGAGTAATCACCTTGGGCGATCCCGCAGGGCCAAATCCGCCTACGGCCAAAAGGTCGCCATTCTCTATCATCGATGCTGCCTCGGCAGCTGTTATCTCGGGTACTATCATTGTTAAGGACGCGTTATATGTGTTGTTCGAAGTGCAAATATACAAAGAAATGCTGCATACCTGTATACGATATGCAGCATTTTTAGGATTTAAGTGCATATAGCTTGCATATTCGCAAGGCTTTATGCATGATTAGTGGGCTAAGCCCTTGTTGATAGCATCGGAGAGTTTTTGTGCACCTTTCTGTACGGCAGCGTCGGCCTTCTTGTTGGCTTTGTCTACGGCAGCATTGGCTTTAGCCTTAGCATCGTTCACAGCCTTGGTCTCAGCAGCCTTGGCATCAGCCTTAGCTTTATTGGCCACTTGCGTGGCAGTGGCTTTTGCTGCATTCTTGGCAGCTTCAGGAGCATTCTTAACGGCTGTCTCGGCAGCCTTGACAGCGGCTTTGGCTGCTTCGCCATCAGCTACGGCGGCATCGGCAGCACCCTGAGCGGCTTGTTTTACTGAGGCGGGGGCATTAACGATGGCATTGACGGCATTGGCTACGGTGAGCGTCTGAGGATCAATGCTCTTGAGTTTGTCGGAATTTTGCTTAAGGTAAGTCTGAAGCTTGGAGGCATAGGCCTTGGCAGCTTCCTGATTGCCAGAGGCTTGGAGTTCCTCGATCTTTTGTTTCACCTGACTGATGGTCTGCTTCACCTGCTCGGGATTTTCTTGACCAGCGGCAGTAGCAGCGTCGAGTTGAGCTATGGCCTCGTCGGCTGCAGAGGCTGCGGTTTCGGGAGTGGAAGCGTCGGCCGAAGCAGTTTCGTCGGCTGTAGAGTCGGATACGGCGGTGGAGTCGGCGCTCTGATCAGCGTCGGTTGTCTTGTTGCCACCACAAGCCGTGGTGGTGAGTGTCAGCGCAGCAAAGGCAGCTGCTGCAAAGAGTATTTTCTTCATCGTATGCTTGTAATTTTTAAAGTTAAGCCTCAGCGAGTTTGGTCTTATAGGCCAGTGCGTACATGCGTACTTGCTTAATCATGGCGAGCAGACCATTAGAGCGGGTGGGAGAGAGGTGCTCGGTAAGTCCTATCTTGTCGATAAAGTAGAGCTTCGCATCGAGTATTTCCTGCGGGGTATGGTGGTTGACCACTCGGATGACGAGCGACACGATGCCCTTGACGATTAGCGCATCGCTCTCAGCGCGGAAGTCGAGCATGCCATCGTGTTCCTCACAGACTATCCATACGCGGCTCTGACAGCCGTCTATGAGATTTTGATCGGTCTTATCGGCAGCGGGTAGGGGCTCTTGTTCTTCACCCAGATCGATGAGTAGCTGGTAGCGATCCATCCAGTCGTCGAGCTCGCAAAATTCTTCTATAATCTCGTCTTGTGTTTCGTTGATAGTCATTGTCCTTTTCTTATTTATATTTGTGAGGTTGGAGTTTGGAGGTTATGAGTTTGGAGGTTGGAGTTTGGAGTTTGAAGGTTATGAGGTTATAAAGTTACTATCAAAGGCTAAAGGTGACATTATAACCTTATAACCTCAAAACTCAAAACCTAAAATAAACTCCAAACCTAAATAAACTCTAAACTTCCAAAGCCTATTGCTCAGAAAGAAACTGCAGCAAGGTCTGTCCCACACCGCGAAGAGTTTCCTTAGAGATATTAGCGGGCACATCGGAAGTGGTGTGCCAAGTGGTACCAAAAGAGTGTTCACCTTCGATGAAGGGAATGATGTCGATAGTAGGAATACCCGCAACTTCGTTCATGGGCACGTGGTCGTCTTGCGCATAACCACCATCTACGGGCTGGAAGAGATTGCCAGCATTGGCACGTGTGGCAGCATCCCATACGCGCACCATGACATCGCGAGCATAGCGCATGCTGATGCCCTCATAAGCGTAGCGAGCATCCTGTCCACCCACCATGTCGAGCAATATGCCAAAGCGAGCTTTGTAGCCCTCCTTATGGGGATGTGCAGCCCAGTATTGCGATCCTAAGCACCAATCAGAACCATCCTTCGGATCCTTATCGGAAGCCCAGTAGGGGGTGCCGTAGTCCTCAGAATCAAAGCAGATAAAGTCTATTCCTACGTTGGGCTTCAACTCGCTCAAGTGGCGAGCCACTTCGAGCATCACAGCCACACCGCTTGCACCATCGTTGGCAGCCATCACGGGCTGGTGATGCTTCGTAGAGTCGGGGTCAGCGTCAGCCCACGGACGGCTCTCCCAGTGGGTACAGATGATGATACGATCGGTGGCTTCAGGACGGTAGGATGCGATGATATTGCGCGTATGGAGCGTCTTGCCGTCCCATGCGGTCTGATCCGTCTTTTGCTCCGTCACCTCGAGGCCAAGCGCCTTAAAGGATTTCACGATGTAGTCGCCACAGAGGCGGTGCGCCTCGGAGTTGGGCACACGCGCACCGAAGCTGCATTGTTTTTCAATAGAAGCATAGGCAGAATCGGCATTAAACTGTACTTGCGTCACAGCTATGGTATCGGTGTCGGATGATTGCTCCGACGGTTTCTGACTCTTACAGCTCACCATAGCGAGCACCGAGAGCACGGCTATAAATAGGGTAGGGATATGTTTCATGAAATGTATGATATGTAGCACAGCGCATAAACTCATTAAACTGAGCACGAAGCGCCAACTTAAACTTATAAACTAAGCGCGAATCGCTCTAAACTTATAAACTCCTTAATCGCAAAGCGTGCTTTGCTCTTGACACTCTCGCATGACGCGCAAGAAGTTGCCTCCCCACACCTTCTGCAGGTCGGCAGGAGTGAGGCCTTCTGCCAAGAGCAGACGCGTAAAATTGGTCAGTTCGGAAGCACATGCGCAACCAGGCACACCGCCATCGCCATCGAAATCGGTGCCTATGCCCACGTGGTCGATACCAGCCACGCTGATCATGTGCATGAGATGGCGCACGCCGTCGTGAATAGTAGCCTCTACGCCCTCTTCCTCCAAGCGGAGAAATCCGTGATAGAGCGTCACCTGAGCTACGCCACCTGCCTCGGCCAATGCACGGAGCTGATCATCGGTAAGATTGCGTGGGTGGTTGCACATGGCACGGCTTGAAGCATGAGAGCAGACGATAGGGGTGGAACTTACTTCGAGCGCGTCATAGAAAGAAGTCTCCGCAGCATGACTCAAGTCGACCATAATGCCACAGCGATTCATTTCCGCTACGACCTCACGTCCGTAGGCCGACAAGCCGCCATGCTCACCCGTGGATCGACGAGCAGAGTCGCATATATCGTTGTCGCCATTGTGGCAGAGCGTGATGTAGACCACGCCCATACGTGCGAATCGCTCTACGTTTGCCACGTCCTTACCCAGCGCATAGCCATTCTCTATACCGCGCATGATGGAAAGACGGCCCGCCATCTTGTTGCGATAGAGGTCGGCAGGCGTGAGAGCAAGGCTTACGCCCGGTGCTTCCTCTACACGCGCCTTTATCTCCGTAAGGAGCCTTACGGCCATATCGGTGGCAGTTTGCGAAGCCTGCGGCGTACGTTCGCCCTGCGGGATGTAGGCCACCATGATGGATGCATCGAGCATGCCTTCGCGCATTTTCGGAAAATCTACGAGCAGCTGAGGATCACGACGTGTCAAGGATACGCCTTTGTCGAAAAACATGGGCGTATCACAGTGAGAATCGAGCGTAAGCACGCTGCGATGCACATCCTTAGCGCGTCCTTGCTCATAGGACGCTTCTACGAAAGCCTTCATGAGCGGCATCATACGCTCGTCGCCGTCGAGCAGAAAGCATTCGGGGTGCCACTGTACGCCCACTATCCAGCGGGCTTCCTCCGTGCTCTCGATAGCTTCTACCACGCCGTCGGCTGAGCGTGCCGTGACGCGGAATCGTTCTCCACACTGGGCCACCGCCTGATGATGGAAGGAGTTTACGGCAAAGCGCTTTCCTAAGAGCTGAGCTATGAGAGAGCCCTCTTCGGCTTCGACAAAGTGGGTCGCCACACCACGATCGGCATCCTGCGAATGCTTGATGAGTTTGGCATCGGGCATTGCGGTACTTATATCTTGCTGAATGGTGCCTCCGAGTGCTGCTGCGAGCATTTGTATACCACGACAGATACCGAGCATAGGGAGCTGCCGGTGGTAGGCGAGGCGTATCAAAGCTAGTTCAAACTCATCGCGCTCACGATTGATACCATGCAGAGCGGGCACAGGATCTTCGCCGACCAAGATAGGATTGAGATCGGCTCCGCCAGAGAGCAAGAGTCCGTCGAGGCGGTCGAGCAACTGTACGAGGTCGGCATCGGGCTTGCGCCGAGGAGGGATCACTACAGCAATGCCACCCGCGGCTTCTATTGATCGGAAATAACCCGGCAAGAGCTTAAGCTCGCCATCGCCATAGTTACCCGTAATTCCTATCAGCGGACGCCGTTCTGTAGCCGCTGCAAGCGCCGCTGTTTCTATATCTTCTACTTTCATTATTTCATTGGGCGCATCTCGGCGCGTCTCTTTTATCAGACAGCGTGCCTGTGCGCTTCCCTTTTACTTACTTCTTTTCATGCCCCGGCCCTTCGGGAAACCACCCTTTATTCACCCTTTCGCGCTGTTCGAAGAGTTCGAGTATCGACCATAGGGCAGAAAAGCCCGTCACGCCCACGATGGCGCTGACGAGCAAAAGCTTGATGAAGAGGGCACCGACAATGCAGCCGATGCCCACAATGAGGAAAATCCACCACGGCCGTGTGCCAAAGTAGTATTCAGTCTTGATTACGACGGGATGGAACGCTCCGATGATGAGGAACGTGGCCAAACCAATGATTACTCCTGTGAGGGTCATGTGTAGATGGGGTAGGAAATTTAATCTTCTTGATCGAGGATGACGGGCACGGTGCGATTGATGCTCTGCTCCAGAGAGATAAGCGTTTCGGTAGAGATAACGCCGTGAATTTCCTGAATGTGGTTGTTGAGCAAATCCATTAGGTGTTCGTTGTCGCGCGAATAGAGCTTAATAAGCATGGTGTAGGGGCCGGTAGTGAAGTGGCACTCCACGATTTCGGGGATTTTCTCGAGCTGCTCGGCCACTCCCTTATACATTGATCCACGCTCGAGCTTAATGCCGACGTAGGTACAGGTGCTATAACCTATGCTCTTGGGGCATACATTGTAGCCCGAACCTGTGATCACGCCTGCTTCGATGAGGCGCTGCACACGCTGATGAATAGCGGCACGTGAAACGCCGCATACGGCTGCTACATCCTTGAATGGAATGCGCGCATTGACTGAGATGATTTTTAGAATTTTCAGGTCAAGCTGGTCAACCTTTTCCATAGATATGATAACTGTATTGTGGGGGGCGAACGTACGATCCAATCCTTGGTTGTTGTTCCTCCCCCCGTATGGTTTTACTTGCTTGCAAAGGTAGTGCAAGGCTTGTGAAGTGCCAAGCAAAAAGTCTAAAATCTTTGTATAAACCGCACTTCTTGCTTACTTTTTGTGTGCAATATAGGGGAAAGTTCTTTCAAATTGTTCATTTCCTCGGCCTTTCCATCTTCAGGAAGGACCTCATACTCGCTGCGTCCATAGCCACACCAATAGCCGAGCGCCCCACGGAGGTTACTCTGAAGATTGTTGCCTGTGGCGAAAAAAGGGGTGCGTGAGAGGCTAACGCTCTCCTCATACGACTGCCAGAAGCGATAGCTCGCACCATCTACCGTGGCCAGCTTTACGTAAAGCGTGTCGCGAAGCGAGAAGTAAGGCGTATAGTCCTTTACCGCATAGCGGTGGGCTTGAAACACGGGCAATGGAGCCCCGCTTTTCACATGGCTGGCAGCATAGAGTCCCATGTTGCACGATTGGTAATAGGTATCCTTCCCCTTACGCATGACGAAGAATTTGTAGCCTTTGGCGGAAGCAGAGGAGGCTACAGCGGAAGCAGAGGAGGCTCCAGCGGAAGAGGGAGAGGGCTCTGCAGAAGGGAAGGATGTATCTGCAGAAGGAGAAGGAGTATCACCAGAAGCGGAAGGAGTATCACCAGAAGCGGAAGGAATATAGGCGTAAGAGTAGGGGATTGCGGCAGATGATGGGGGAGTGTTTGCGATGTGCGCTTGTAGCTCGTAGAGTGTGTCGCTCTCAGCACAAAGCACTTTTTCGAAGTAGGCTATAGAGGCGCGAGGCGGTATGGTGGTCACAGCTTCGGCATGATAGGATTCGTAGTCTACGGTGAGGCGGTAAGTACGACCGCATCGACCAAACATTTCTCCCGTAGTATAGCCATAAGAGGGTGTGTAGCGTTTCATAAATTTACCTGTCAACACCACGGTGGTATCACCATCGCTCACGGTCACCTTGGCCCAGCGCACAAGGTGACTGGACATGTCGTAATCTGTGTCGGAGGTGCTTGAGAAAGGCACCGATGTGGTGACGAACACGATGGGAGCGCCCTCCTCATCTATCCAGCCTTCCACCACGAGTTGCGGCTCTTGCGTAGAAAAGGGCTCTTCACTGCACGAATGAAGAAGTAGCGGGCATAGCACTGCTAACAAGAGGCGGAAAGGTGCTGATATTATGTAACAAGGAGAGACAAGTATGCGCGGCATGACTCAGAATTTAATGTTATAGCTAAAGGAGGGGAGAGGGTATTTGAGGAAACTCACGGGGCGATAGGCAAAAGTTTCATCGCGGAAGCGAAGTCGGTAGAACACCGTATTATTTGTACCGAATACATTATAGAGCGAGAAATTGAGGCTCTGCTTCACTCGGCCTCGGCTGCGGAGTCGATAGTCTACGGCTGCATCGAAACGCCAGTAGAGGGGCAAGCGACAACCATTGTGGCGGCCATATTGCGAAAGCACATAGCCATTGATTAGATAGAACGATTCTGGGGCTGTGAATGGGGTGCCTGATGCTACGAGCCCCGTCAGACTGAAGTTAAGACGTGGCCGTGGTTGATAGGAAAGCATCAGGTTGGCTTCATGGCGTCGCTCATAGTTGGAAGGATAACGACTGCTCACTCCATCAACGGAAAACCTGCGCAACGTGCGTCCCCAGCTATAACTTATCCATCCCGTCACAGAGCCCAGCCGACGAGTAAGCTGCAGTCCGAGTCCATAATTTGCGCCATTCCCTTGAAGCAAGGCTTCGGTGAGGGAATACTGGTCGGTGAGCAAAGTGAGCACATTGTCAGCATACTCCAACTGATGATATAGCCTTTTCCAATAAAGTTCAGCGGTGAAGCCCCACGCTTCGTCCTTTGTACTTCCTTTATAAATCAGCGTGGCGCTGCAGGAGCGCTGAGGCGGTTGCTGCTTGGTAGAGGCGAACCAAAACTCTGTGGGCATGCCCAGGGACGTGAAACCTGCTTGATGGAGAAACTGATGCTGGAGGCCGCCTTTGAGGGTCACAGAATGGAGCGGTGCTACGTGCCAGATAGCAGAGATATAGGGGCTTAGAGCGTAGCGTGAATGGCCATCGGGGGTATGAAAGAGCGTGAAGCGAAGGGCGGGATGTAGCTCGAAGCGGGCTTTCGGAGAGACGTAATGATAGAGCGCATAGGCTGCCGCCTCCCAGGCTTGTTGCTCGGATTGGACAGTAGCTAACTGTGAATAAGGGCTCTCTACCTGTGGCGATTGCGGCAACACGTCGTGCCATTGCGCATCAGCCCCCACAGTCCATCGGCTGTATAGATCGGCGCTTGCTTTGTAGCGATAAGTACGGATATGAGCGGGCAAGGATAGATGGGAATCGAAGAGGTGGAGCCGCAAGTGACTCGTATAGCCCTGTGTGGTGAGTGCTTGCTTCCACACGGCCCTTTGTGAAGCATGATGCCAAGACACTTCACCGATCCAATTCTCCCAATGCAATGATGAGGGTAAGCGGTCGTGCTGCCCCACCACCTTCAATCGGTCGCGCCCATAATAACCATTGAGCGTCAGGAAGTGGCCCGGTGCGGGCTCCATTTGCAGCGTTACGTTGTAATCGCCAAATCCATAGCGCGTATCGTCAGCATCGTCCGTCTGTATCCAGTGGCCATAAAGGAGGTTGAAATAGGCTTGCCGGCCCGACAATCGCAGTGCCGCTTTCGACGATAGCGGAACGTCCATGGTGCCTTGTGCTGCCAGCGGACCAAGCGAGAAGTCCCCTTCCAGACGACTCATTTCCGAGAGAGAGGGCAATAGCATCTGCATGCTTCCGCCCAATCTGCTTGCCACGGCGGGCGAAGTGGTGGGCTCGAAGTCCATGGATGGGAAGTGGGCGGTATTGAAGGTAGAGAAGATGCCCATGAGGTGGGCTGGATTGTACACTATCCCCTCGCCAAGCATCAGTACATTTTGTCCTGCTGAGCAGCCTTGTACATGGAGTCCAGCATCGTATTCGGAAGAAGTCTGCACCGAGGGGAGTGCTTGCAGATAGCGCATGGGATCGGCATTGCCAAGGATCTGCGGCAGGCGTTTTATCGTTGTCAAGTCCCAACGCAGTTTTCCATCAGCCGAGGTCTTTAGGGGCGATCGATTCTTGCGAATGGTTACACCAGCTTCGCCGCGAATGTTCACGTAGTCCGTGCTGTCGGTAGGTTGTTGAGCACAGACATGGTAGGAGAAGGCGTAAAGTGAGAATAGCAGTAGGGTGAATATGCGTTGAGGCATTGAAAAGTAGGTAGATAAAGCTAAGTAAGGAGTTTGAAAGCTTCCATGTAGGCGAACTCTCAAACTCCTATTATCTTGTTTACTTGTAAAGAGAAGATACTTTGCGTTGCACCTTCTCTTATACAATTAGGATGTTCTATTAGTCAAACAAATCTTCGTAGCCACGGAGCAAGCGCTCGAACATGTCTATCACGGAACCGAAGTTGTCGCGATTGAAGTAGTCGCCCATGGCGTAAGAGGTGTTATCATCGAAATAAATGCCAGGCTCGCTGTACCAGTATACGTAGCGTCCGCCATTGTATTCATCCTTAAAGCACATAAGCTTCACAGATGCTTGCTGTGTCTTTCCATTGTCGAAGTAGATGCCTGCGTTGATCAGTTGGTTGGCCTGATTGATATAGTTCTTGTAGGCCGTTCCATTGGTTTCTTCTGACACATCGTCGGCCTTCTCCAGATAGTCTACGAAAGTCTTCACATTGCTGCACGTGCCTCGCAGCTGCATCTGTCCCAGGATATTGACATAAGCCTCTACAGGGCCACCCGTGGTGAGTTCTTCATGGGAGTTAAACTTTGTATTGATAGCTTTGGCGCTAAACTCTACAAGCACCTGTCCACTCTTGCTCATGCTGCCATTTACTTCGGCAGAGCCTTCGCTTCCCGAGTGCATGGCACGATTGATGGTCAGCGAGTAGTCCTCTACCTTGATAGTAGCGGTGGTAGAGACGCCGTCCTTTGAGAGGTCGTATTCTGGACCTACAAACTGGCTCTGATCGATGTCTACCTTGACCTCGGCGCGGGTACTGTTGCCCTGTGTGAGCTTTACCAAGATATGTTCGGGCACCATGACGTAGTTAGAATAGACATCTTCCTCCCAGTAATAGTGTCCATTGCCGACATAAACACCATTTTCGTCCCAATCTTCGCCCATATAGACTTTCTTAGTGTTGCCCGATGGGGTGACGCTCAACGTGCAGAGATTGCCACTTGCATCTTTGATCAAGAACTCGAGGTTGGTGGGAGTCTTGTCATACGTCCATTGACCGTTCGTTGCTGTGAATCTGCCATGGAATTGCGAGAGCACGATGAGGCGGTCGTAGGTATATCTGCTGTAATATGTTTCTTCAATTGGATTGCCTGTCTGCACAGACATGCTCTCGAACAAATCTTGCGCCCAATGGCTCACGTTATCATTGTCCATATCGTCGATGGTAGCAGAGAGGTCGTTGCAGAGTTCGGACAGAGTGCTAAAGTTGCGTGAGTCTACCTGGTTCATGAGGTTCTTTGCCACAGTTTCCATACGCGACTTCGACTGACTGGGTGTGAGCTTCGCATCGTCTACGGTGCCACCATTGTCTACCACATCTCCACTTCCGGGAGAATCGGAAGGATCGTCGTCGCCACAAGAGGTGAGCAATGCAGTGGGTGCTGACAACAGCAGTCCCGCAGCCAGCATAAGGGTCCATGATTTTTTCATAAATAGGATAATGTGTTAAGGGTTATTTATATATAATGTTCTGTATTTCTCTATATATTCTCTGTTTGTCATGTTCTGACATTTGATTGCAAACATACATAATAAATCTTTCACGTGCAAGATTTTCCCTATATTAATTTTCTTTACTGCTTTTCTATCTTCTATTTCTATAGATACACAAAATCCCGCTGCACCGAGAGAGTACAGCGGGAGTATAAAAGCCGTGACCGCTAAAAAGGCAATGTTTAAAAAGGCGGCCGCGTCATGTTGCTAAAGATGATGTATTAGCTTGGCTTTAGTCGGCGAGCTTAGCCTTGATGAACTCACGGTTGAGGCGAGCGATGTTGGCGATAGACTCGTTCTTGGGGCATACGGCCTCGCAAGCACGTGTGTTGGTGCAGTTACCGAAGCCGAGTTCGTCCATCTTGGCTACCATAGCCTTGGCACGCTTAGCAGCTTCGGGACGTCCCTGGGGAAGGAGTGCGAACTGGCTTACCTTAGAGCTTACGAAGAGCATGGCAGAACCATTCTTACAAGCTGCTACACAAGCACCGCAACCGATGCAAGTGGCGCAGTCCATAGCCTCGTCGGCATCTTGCTTAGGGATGAGGATAGCGTTGGCATCCTGGGGAGCACCCGTGCGTACGCTGATGTAGCCACCAGCTGCCTGGATCTTATCGAATGCTGAGCGATCGACCATGCAGTCCTTGATTACGGGGAATGCGGCTGAGCGCCAGGGCTCTACTGTGATCACGTCGCCATCTTTGAAGCGGCGCATGTAGAGCTGACAAGTGGTAGCACCTGCCTCGGTCTTGCCGTGGGGAGTACCATTGATATAGAGTGAGCACATACCGCAGATACCTTCGCGGCAGTCGTGGTCGAATACGAAGGGTTCCTTGCCCTCCTCTACGAGTTCTTCGTTGAGGATATCGAGCATTTCGAGGAATGAAGTGTCATCGGGGATGTCGTGCATCTCACGAGTGTCGAAGTGACCCGCATCCTTGGGGCCATTCTGCTTCCAATACTTGATTGTGAAAGATATGTTCTTAGCCATGGCTTATTAGTTCTTGTAGTTACGGGTTTTTACTTCGATTGCTTCATACTTCAAGGGCTCTTCGTACTTCACGGGATCCTTGTCTTCACCCTGGTATTCCCAGCATGATACGTAGAAGCAGTTCTTATCGTCGCGCTTAGCTTCGCCTTCTTCCGTCTGATGTTCTACGCGGAAGTGACCACCGCATGATTCCTCACGATAGAGGGCATCGATAGCGATGAGCTGACCCATGGTGATGAAGTCGTTGAGGCGGATAGCCTTGTCGAGCTCAACGTTTACACCTTCGATATGAGGTACGAAGAGGTTGGTCTCGAATTCTTTGCGGATTTCCTTGAGCTTAGTGAGTGCTGTCTGGAGGCCTTCCTTAGAGCGAGCCATACCTACGTATTCCCACATTATGTGACCGAGTTCCTTGTGGATGCTGTCGACAGACTTCTTACCGTTGATGTTGAGCAAGTGGTCGATGTGATCCTTAACAGCCTTCTCTGCAGCTTCGAACTCGGGGAGTTCGGTGCTGAAGCGGGGCACGGTGATCTGGTCGCTGAGGTAGTTCTGGATGGTGTAGGGGAGTACGAAGTAGCCATCTGCCAAGCCCTGCATAAGTGCGGAAGCACCGAGACGGTTGGCACCGTGATCGGAGAAGTTGCACTCGCCAATAGCGAAGAGGCCGGGGATGTTGGTAGAGAGTTCGTAGTCTACCCACAGACCGCCCATGGTGTAGTGGATAGCGGGGTAGATCATCATCGGGTTGGTATACTCGATGCCGTCGTCGCCCTTGCGTACTACCTGTCCGGGCTTCACGTCGGTGATTTCTTCGTACATATCGAAGAGGTTGCCATAGCGCTGGAGCACTACGTCGATGCCGAGGCGGCCGATAGCTTCAGTGAAGTCGAGGTATACGGCAAGGCCGGTGTTGTTTACGCCGAAGCCAGCGTCGCAACGCTCCTTAGCTGCACGGCTGGCAACGTCACGGGGAACGAGGTTACCGAATGCGGGGTAACGACGCTCGAGATAGTAGTCACGATCAGCCTCGTTGATGTCGGTAGGCTTGATTTCGCCCTTTTGGAGCTTGATAGCGTCTTCCTTCTTCTTGGGCACCCAGATACGACCATCGTTACGGAGCGACTCAGACATAAGCGTAAGCTTAGACTGCTTGTCGCCGTGAACGGGGATACAGGTGGGGTGGATCTGCACGTAAGCAGGGTTGGCGAAGTAAGCACCCTTGCGGTAGGCTGCGATGGCAGCTGAGCAGTTACAACCCATTGCGTTGGTTGAGAGGAAGTAGGTATTGCCATAACCACCGGTAGCGAGCACTACAGCGTGAGCTGAGAAGCGTTCGAGCTCACCAGTGATGAGGTTGCGTGCGATGATACCGCGTGCACGGCCATCGATGATGACAACGTCCTGCATTTCATAGCGGCAGAAGAGCTTTACTGTGCCAGCGTGAACCTGTGCCATGAGTGCTGAGTAAGCACCGAGCAAGAGCTGCTGACCGGTCTGACCCTTAGCATAGAAAGTACGGCTCACCTGCACACCACCGAAAGAACGGTTGGCCAAGAGGCCGCCGTATTCGCGTGCGAAGGGTACGCCCTGTGCCACGCATTGGTCGATGATGTTGGCGCTCACCTCTGCCAAGCGGTATACGTTGGCTTCGCGAGCACGGTAGTCACCACCCTTTACGGTATCGTAGAAGAGGCGGTATACGGAGTCGCCATCGTTCTGATAGTTCTTAGCAGCGTTGATACCACCCTGTGCGGCAATAGAGTGAGCACGACGGGGAGAGTCTTGGATGCAGAAGTTGAGCACCTTGAAACCCATTTCGCCGAGCGAAGCGGCTGCTGATGCACCAGCAAGACCAGTACCTACGACGATGATGTCGAGCTTACGCTTGTTGGCGGGGTTCACCAGTTTCTGGTGAGCTTTATAGTTGGTCCACTTTTCAGCAACGGGACCTTGAGGTATTTTAGAATCTATATTAGCCATGATTGGAGTTTCTTTGGGTTAAGTTTTTAAGTTTTAAGTTTTGAGGTTATGAGGTTATAAAGTTACTTTTTGACTGCTGTCCTCACAACGCTTCTAACTTCCAACTTTTTCCACTTTAATTAGGTTACGCTGCGCAGCAAGCACCACCGCAGAAGGCGAACTTGAGAGCTACAACGAGGAAGATGAGCATAAGCACGGTCACGTAGATATTGCCGATGCAGCGCCAGCGGTTGAACCAGATCTTGCCGTTCCAGCCGAGTGTCTGCATAGCGCTCCAGAAGCCGTGAGTCATGTGGAACCAAATAGCTACAAACCAGATGATGTAGAGAACTGTGAATACGGGGTTGCTAAAGGTGTGAGCAATCATGCCGTAGCCATCGGCAGCGTCGGCCACGTCGTTAACGAAAGGCATACCACCATTGACGAGTTCGGCAAACATCATGTTGTACCAGAAGTTGAACAAGTGGAGCAACAGACCGAGCACGATGATCACACCGAGCACGAACATGTTCTGCGATGCCCACTCTACCTTTTCGGGCTTGCTGGTAACGGCATAGCGGTTGTTGCCACGTGCTTTGCGGTTTTGCAAAGTAAGGATGATGGCATAAATGAAGTGGATGGCTACGAGTGCTGCGAGGCCGATGGTAGCTACTACGGCATACCAATTGGCACCCAACATTTCGCATACCCAGTTGTAACCTTCTTCTGAGAAGAGGGCCACCAAGTTCATGCAACCATGGAATGTGAGGAACAGGATAAGCGCAATGCCAGTGACTGACATGATTACCTTCCGTCCGATGGATGAGTTAGTTAACCACATAAAATGATTTGAATTAAGTTGATATTTAGATTATTATAGAATTTTCTTCTGCGTGCTCGCTCATGCCTCAGCGTCCGCCCTTTGGCGAAATGAAGCACGGCGTTTTTCCCCATAAATGGGGAGTGCACATTTTCTCCGTGCAAAATTAAAAGTTTTTTTGGGTCTTTGCAAGTTTTCTTGTGGGTGATTTGCGGCAATTTTTCATTTTCACGCATGAAGATGAATGGGAGTGGGAGCGTATTCTCTCTGGGCCCTTACGCGCGCACGCGTTCCGTCATTTTGGGACGTCTATACTTTCACTGCCGTCACTATGTCTTTGCAACAGATTGATTTTCAGTGCATACACGGTGTGTAGGCAGGGAGCGAACTGCTTGCATTCATCCATCACTGTCGGCCTCAGTTTTCTTCCGGCTCAAAATGGGCTATGGGAAAGTTCTTACAGCACCGTGGGGTAATTTCTACAGCACCGTGGGGTAATTTTTATAGCACCGTGGGGTAATTCTGACAGCATCATAGGATAAATCTGACGGGAGCGACTGCGGATAAGATTAACGGGGATGTTTTGGGGAGGGTGGGGCAGAGAGGGGAGTGCAGGCGGGCGTGTAGGGAAAGTGTAGGAAGTGTGTAGGCAAGCAATCTTGCATTTCCTTTGATTATCAACGTATTAGAACGAAATGGTGCAAGACGACGGCATTTCCTGGCAAAAACTCTCTGTATAGGGGGGGGGGAAGGGTTAAGACTTTCGTTCAGCCAGTTCCGTGGGCGAAGCGTCTCGCTTCGGCACGCAGGCGATGCCGACGCGGGACGCGTCGCCCACAGAACTGGCTGGAGAAAGGAGGGAGAAAAAAGGCGGCTAATCCTCGCCCAGCGCGTCGAATACCATCTGCGGTTCGAAGCCTCGGGTGATGGCGGCGCGTGCTATTTTCTGATTGAGGGCATAGGGAGAGTCGGCCTTGGTGGTACGACGGCGGGAGGCTATGAAGTCGGCGAGCGACTGGTGGTAGTCGTCATCATCGATTTGGGCGAGGGCATCTTCTATGGTATGGGCATTGATGCCTTTCTGGCGCAAGGAGTAGGCTATCTTGATGCGTCCCCAATGGTCGAACCTGAACTTATCGGACACGAAGGCACGGGCATAGCGCTCTTCATCTATATAGCGTTCTGTCTCTAAGCGCTCAAGCAGGGCTTCTATCTCTGCTGAGGTAGCGCCTTTCGTACGGAGTTTTTGGGCTATATCGCTACGGCAATATTCCTTTTGCGAACAGCGCGATGTGGCCCATGAGTAGAAGTCGGTGGACATGTTTGCTTCGCTCAGTTTGGAGTTTGGAGTTTGGAGGTTATAAAGTATGTATATGTACAAGAGGAGAATTCAGAATCTACTGGGGGCGACGCGTCCTCGCGTCGGCGTAAAAAAAAAGAGTTCTCATTTAAGACTAAACTTCAAGACTTTTTGATGCCGACGCGGGGACGCGTCGCCCCAGTACTGGCTGAAATCTGAGTATTGGCTGAAATCAGCAAGTATGTAATACTTTATACTTAATACTTTATACTTAAATTATTTACTTCTTCGTCACGCTGCGCACTACGAACCATGCATGCTGCACGAGGGTGGTCAGCAGTCCGTAATGGTGCTTCATGATGCGGAAACGCTCGCGGAGAGATGCTTTGTGATGGCGAGTGGTCATGCCCTCGCTCAGATAGTCTGCCACGACGGTATGCGCATTGACCAGCGGAAGGCCCTCGCGCTCAGCCTCACGCATGATGCGTATGCACCAATCGAAGTCGGCCGAGAAGCGATAACGGAGGTCGTAATGGAAGAGGCGTGCCAAGTCGGTACGAGCGAAAAAGGCTTGATGGCATACGAGCATACCATCGCGGAAAGAGCGCCAATTGAGGTGCTCGGGTGGGGCGAGACGACGGGTGCGCAGGAAGCGTCCATCGCCATCTACGAGATGGGTGTCGCCATAGATCACGGCGGGCAGGACTGAAGAGGCTTCTGCCTCATGAGCTATAACCGACAACGTATCGGGCGAGTGGAATGTGTCGCCTGCGTTGAGAAACAATATATATCGTCCGGTGGCCATATCGATGGCCTTGTTCATGGCATCGTAGAGTCCGTGGTCGGGCTCACTGATGCACACTATCTCGTGGCGCACGGCGGCTCGGCTGTTGCGCTCTTGATAGTGGTGTACGTGTTCGAGGGTGTTGTCGTGAGAGTTGCCATCGATGATGAGATGTTCCACACGACCATAGGTCTGCGTTTCCACACTATGGATGGTACGGGCTATGAGGTCGCCCGCATTCCATGTGACGGTAGCTACTGTGATCTTTATGCCTTTTTCCTTCGGGGAAGGAGGCACACTGGGTTCTTGAGTTGTTTCCATAGGGAGAGCGCAAAGCGCTCAGTTTAATGAGTTTAGGGCGCTGCGCGCCTTGTTTAATGAGTTTATTAGTTTAGAGAATACCTCTGCAAGCGTGTATTACTTGTTACTTGACGTTCGCAAGAATGTAATACTTAATACTTTATACTTAATACTTATAAATACTATTATAAGCTTCTGCCACCGCCTTTTCAGAATATGCAGCCACCGCTTTGGTGCGAGCATTGCGGCAGAGGGCGGTATAACTGGGCGAGGTGATGACGGAGGCAATGCCTCGGGCAAAGTCGGCAGAGGAGCGATATTGCGCTAAGTAACCATTGACGCCCGTCTCGATCATCTGAGGCAGACCGCCGATGCGGAACCCCACACAGGGTATGCCGCACGCCATAGCCTCGACAATGGTATTGGGCAGATTGTCCATCAAGGTGGGCATCAGCAGGAGGTCGGAGGCTTGATAAAGACTGCGCTGACGATCCTCGGAGGTGTCGTAGCCAAAGGCATAGGTGGGGATGGGCATCTGCTCACGCGCCACCTCTGCCTCCTGTCCTGCCACAACGAGGGCGAGTCGTTCTGCCAATTCTGGACGTTCCTTGCAAAGCAAGTCAAGACTTTCCTTCAGATAAGCGATACCCTTATCGGGATTGGTCACCTTGAATGCGGTGAAGAGCAACAGGTGCTTATCGGCTGGCAGATGGAGCGCTTGGCGCATGGCAGCCTTGTCGGCGGGTGGGGCATAGAATGCCGTATCGATGGGATTGGGAATGCTCACCACACGGTGGCCCTTGAGCAACGGCGATTGCTGAGCTAACTCTGTGAGCCACTGACTGCAGCCCACGAAGGTGGGTTGCTCGCTCAGTCCATACACCCTTTGCTTTTCGCGAAACGTGCGATAACTGAAGTCGTGAGCCGAGGGGCGAAGCAGACAAGGGCAGTCGTGACACTCGGTGAGCCACTTCTCGCAGTCGGCAGCATGATGGCAGATGGAGGTGAAGGGCCACATGTCGTGCATGGTCCATACCACGCGCTTACCGCTCTGCAGGATGCGCCGTATGCCTTTCATAGAGAGCATGGCCTGGTTCACCCAGTGGAGGTGGATCACGTCGGCCTCTTGGAATTCGGGCAAGCGGGTAATGTCCGTTCCATAGCGAGCAGTATCTACGGCAAATAGTCCTTTGCGGCTGAATCCATTAGCGGCATAGATTTCCGCCCGTTCGAGCACGAACTTCACTTTGAGCCGCACGCTGGACTTCAGACTGACCACGTCAGCACGGCTTTCGGGCAATGACCTGTCGCGACAGAGCAAGGTGGCTTCTATGTCGCTTTGGCGCAGTGCCTTGAGCAGCCGGAGGGCTGCGATGGCAGCTCCACCCGCGTGGTCGGAGGTATTGACTAAGAGTACTTTCATGGTAGGGAGGGGGAGGGGGGATTCTAGTAGTTCTAGGGGGACTAGTAATTCTAGCATTTCTAGTATTTCTATGGGGCCTATAATATATATAGGGGCTATCCTCGATGTTGCATAATCTTCTCCGTGGCACCGGCATTTTGCTTAATATAATCGCCAGCGGCTTGTCCTGCCTTGGCGAGCGCTTCCTTGTCGGAGAGGAAGAGGTCCATGATGGAGGAGAAGTCGGCGCTATCGCGTATCTCGCGACATCCACCATTGGAAAGGAGATCTTGCGCTTCGCGGAATTTGCTATGATTGGGACCGATGATGACGGGCACACCATATACGGCAGCTTCGGGCACATTGTGTATGCCCACACCGAATCCACCACCCACATATGCCACCGTGGCGTAGCGATAAATGCTTGAGAGGAGTCCGTAGCAGTCGATGATGAGGCAGTCGGCCTCTGCCACGCCTTTCAGTGTGGCAGAACTGTAGCGCACGTAGGGGCGGCGGAGCTTCTCTTCTATCTGGCAGAGGTGTTCTTCGCTCACCACGTGGGGAGCGAGCACGAGTTTGAGATTAGAATGAGCGTTGAAATAATTGATGATGATGTCTTCATCGGGTTGCCAAGAGCTGCCCGCTACGAGCACCTTCCAGCATCCAGCGAAACGCTCTACGAGGGGAAGGGGCTTGGCAGCCTGGCGAATGTCGATCACGCGGTCGAAGCGGGTATCGCCCACGATGCTGACTTGCTTCACGCCGATGCTTTGGAGCAGACGGACTGACTCTTCGTTTTGCACGTAGAGGTGGGTCATGCGGTGGAGCACTCGGGCATAGCCTCTGCCATACCAACGGAAGAAGATCTGACCGGGGCGGAAGATGCTCGACACGGAGTAGACGGGTATGCCGTTGCGATGGAGCACCTCGATATAGTTGCGCCAGAATTCGTACTTGATGAAGTAGGCTTCTTCGGGACGTGCCATGCGCACGAACTTTAGGGCATTGAAGGGGGTATCGAAGGGTAGGTAGCACACCACGTCGGCTCCGGCATAGTTCTTACGCACCTCGTAACCCGAGGGCGAGAAGAAGGTGAGCAGTATTTTCTTCTCAGGATGTTCGCGGCGCAGCCGTTCCATAAGCGGACGGCCTTGTTCAAACTCACCCAACGAGGCTGCATGGAACCATACATAGCGATCTGAGCCTATATGTCGGCGCAGTATGCGCCAAGTGTCGCGATGACCGCGCATCATGGTGCGAATCTTCTTGTTAAACAAGGCGGCTACGTTGCAGCCCAGCATCATGAGATAGATTGCGAGGGAATACATTATTAAGTATAAAGTATAAAGTATTAAGTATTACATTCTTGCAAGCCCACAGCCAATACCGGGGGCGACGCGTCCTCGCGTCGGCAACCCCTGCGGGCAACAAGGCTGAATATTGGCGTTCTTTGGGCTTTCTTATTGATGCCGACGCGGGGACGCGTCGCCCCCAGTAGACTCTGAATTGCCTCTGAATTAACAGAACGAATGAATAATACCTATATACTTCTCTTGAATGGGACAATAAAAGAGTGAAAGGGAAGGCGCAGAACTGACGCTCAATGGAGAGAGAGCGTCACTTCTGCACATTCCCTTATCTTGTGCAGCGCCTTAAGAGAGGGCTGCAATGGCTTTCTTCATACGGCTGATGGTCTCTTCCTTACCGAGGAAGGCAGCGAGCTCGTACATGTCGGGGCCCTTGCCCGTGCCGACAAGGCATACGCGCCAGGAGTTCCAAGGCTTCTTGCCACCATCGGCTGCCCACTTGTCGACCACGGCCTTCTGACTCTCGATGCTGAAGTCGTCGAGACCCTCAAGCAGTGTGCAGAGTTCCTGCATATCGGCAGCAGCGCCTTCCTTCCAGTTCTTACGCGTAAACTTGTCGTCCATAGAGTAGGTGGGGGCAATGAAGAAGAAGTCACACAGGGGCCAAAGCTCCTTGATAAAGTTGATCTTCTTCATCTTCATCATGCCTACTACGGCTTCTACGCGCTCTATGGGAGCTTCGATGCCATTCTCGCGAAGTATCTTGTCGAAGGCAGGAGCGAGGCGGGCATTGTCGGTCTTGAGTATGTACTCGCGGTTGAACCATTGACCCTTAATATAGTCGAACTTCGCTCCGCTCTTAGAACACTTCGAGAGGTCGAACTGCTCGATGAGTTCCTGCATAGAGAGGATTTCCTGATCGGTACCGGGATTCCAACCAAGCAGTGCAAGGAAGTTGATCACAGCTTCGGGCAAATAGCCGCTTTCGCGGTAGCCTGAAGATACGTCGCCCGTCTTGGGGTCGTGCCACTCGAGGGGGAACACGGGGAAGCCCAAGCGGTCGCCATCGCGCTTAGAGAGCTTGCCCTTACCGTCGGGCTTAAGCAGGAGAGGGAGATGAGCAAAGCGGGGCATCGTGTCTTCCCAACCAAACGCACGGTAGAGAAGCACGTGGAGCGGAGCTGAAGGTAGCCATTCCTCACCACGAATCACGTGGGAGATCTCCATCAAGTGGTCGTCGACGATGTTGGCGAGGTGATAGGTGGGCAGATCGTCGGCACTCTTATAAAGCACCTTGTCGTCGAGAATGTCGCTCATGATGCGCACGTCGCCACGGATGATGTCGTTCACGTGGATTTCCTCGCCGGGCTCCACCTTGAAGCGCACCACGTACTGTTCGCCTGCGTCGATGAGGCGCTTGGCCTCTTCATCGCCCATCACGAGAGAGTTGCGCATGTCCATACGGGTATGAGCGTCGTACTGGAAGTTTTGTACCGATTCACGCTTAGCGGTGAGTTCCTCGGGGGTATCGAATGCAATATAAGCCTTACCTGCATCGAGCAGTTGCTTGACGTACTTGCGATAGATGTCGCGGCGCTCGCTCTGGCGATAGGGGCCATGGTCGCCACCGAAGCTCACACCTTCGTCGAACTCTATGCCGAGCCACTTGAACGACTCGATAATGTAGTCTTCAGCACCGGGCACGAAGCGGTTGGAGTCAGTATCCTCGATACGGAACACCATGTCGCCACCATGCTGGCGGGCAAAGAGATAATTGTAGAGGGCAGTACGCACACCGCCGATATGCAGAGGTCCGGTAGGACTGGGCGCAAAGCGCACACGAACTTTTCTTTCAGACATAAGGAATGCTATCTATTGTGTTGATTATGATTCTACTTCATTACCGCTCATCGGCGGCACGTTCTAAGGTGCAAAAGTAGTGCTTTTTTCCGATACAGAGCGTTATTTTCTCCCTATTTAACCGCCTACAGGGTGCACACCACCGCTTGTTGTGCGCTTTTGGGCTTTATTCAAGCGATATTAGCGAAAAAATAAGTACTTTTGCACACCTATTATACGCATACACAAGAACAACAAAAAACGATACTACATAATGGAAAAGAAATTCAACCGCACGCTGGTAACGGCTGCTCTCCCCTATGCTAATGGTGGCGTTCACATCGGACACTTGGCTGGTGTATACGTGCCGGCCGACATCTACGTGCGCTATCTCCGCCTCAAGAAGCGCGACGTGCTCTTCATCTGTGGCTCCGACGAGCATGGTGTGCCCGTAACCATTCGTGCACGCAAGGAAGGTTGCACCCCGCAGCAGGTGGTTGACCGCTACAATAAGATTATTAAGGAAAGCTTCGAGGGATTCGGCATCTCATTCGACTTCTTCGGACGTACCACTTCGGAGGTACACAAGAAGACGGCTTCCGACTTCTTCCGCAAACTCTATGATAAAGGCGAGTTTGTAGAGCAAGAGAGCGAACAGTATTACGACGAGGAAGCCCACACCTTCCTGGCCGACCGCTACATCACGGGCGAATGTCCTCACTGCCACGCTGAGGGTGCCTACGGCGATCAGTGTGAGAAGTGCGGCACGGCGCTCTCGCCCACAGAGCTCATCAACCCGCGCTCTACCGTAAGCGGCTCTAAGCCCGTACTGCGCAAGACGAAGCACTGGTACCTCCCCCTCGACAAGCACCAGAAGTGGCTCGAACCGTGGATCACGGAGCAGCACAAGGAGTGGCGCCCCAACGTGATGGGACAGTGCAAAAGCTGGTTTGACATGGGCTTGAAGCCCCGCGCCGTAAGCCGCGACCTGGATTGGGGTATCCCCGTACCCGTAGAGGGAGCTGATGGCAAGGTGCTCTACGTATGGTTCGACGCTCCTATCGGCTACATCAGCAATACCAAAGAACTCCTCCCCAACGATTGGGAGAAGTGGTGGAAGAGCGACGATACTCGCCTCATCCACTTCATCGGTAAGGACAACATCGTGTTCCACTGCATCGTGTTCCCCGCTATGCTCAAGGCTGAAGGCTCCTTCATCCTCCCCGACAATGTGCCCGCCAACGAATTCCTCAACCTCGAGGACGACAAGATCAGTACTTCACGCAATTGGGCCGTTTGGCTCGACGAATATCTGCGCGATCTGCCCGGAAAGCAAGACGTGCTCCGCTACGTGCTCACCGCCAATGCTCCCGAGACGAAGGACAACAACTTCACTTGGAAGGACTTCCAAGCTCGCAATAACAATGAACTCGTAGCCGTATACGGCAACTTCGTCAACCGCGCTCTGCAGCTCACCAAGAAGTACTACGACGGCATCGTGCCCGCCGCAGGCGAACTGACCGACTACGATCGTCAGACGATTGAGGAATTCAAGGGCGTGAAGGCAGAAGTGGAACGCTTGATCGAGAACTTCCGCTTCCGCGATGCACAGAAGGAGGCGATGAACCTCGCACGTATCGGTAATAAGTACTTGGCCGACTCGGAGCCTTGGAAGGTGATCAAGACGGATCCCGAACGCGTGAAGACTATTCTCAACCTCTCCCTCCAACTCGTGGCGAACCTCGCCATTGCCTTCGAGCCCTTCCTCCCCTTCTCTTCAGAGAAGCTCCGCGGCATGCTCCACATTGAAGAAGCTCAGTGGGACCGCCTCGGCGCTACCGACCTCTTGCCCGCTGGTCACCAGCTGGGCGAGCCTGCTCTACTCTTTGAGAAGATAGAAGACAGTGTAGTAGAGGCTCAAGTGCAGAAGCTTCTCGACACGAAGAAAGCCAACGAGGCTGCTAACTTCAAGGCTGCTCCCGTGAAAGAGAATATTCCCTTCGACGACTTCGAAAAGCTCGACATCCGCGTAGGCACTGTGCTCTCATGCGAGAAGGTGAAGAAGAGCAAGAAATTGCTTAAGTTTGAGATTGCCGACGGCGCAGAGAATCGCACCATCGTAAGCGGCATCGCTCACTATTACAACCCCGAAGACCTCGTAGGCAAGCAAGTATGCTACGTGGCCAACCTCGCACCGCGCACCATCAGCGGCATTGAGAGCCAAGGCATGATCCTCTCGGCTGTCAACTTCGACGATTCTCTCTCCGTAGTGACCGTCGACCGTAAAGTTGTGCCTGGAAGCCAGGTGGGATAAGCATTATATGTTTTTAGTTTTGAGGTTTAAGGTTATAACGTTACCTACGGCTATTATATATGTTTTAAGGTTTAAGGTTTAAGGTTATAACGCTACCTACGCTAAGGTGCTTCATAAACAAGCAAAAGTAACATTATAACCTTTTAATCTCAAAACTCCAAACCAACCCCATACATCCTCTTTTATGAAGAAGTTTGCAACCATCTTGTGCCTATTGCTCCTCACGGCATTCTCCGCAGCGATGGCACAGATCAACTTCACCGTGAAGTATCAGCGAGTCAATGCCAACACCATCGACATCGTATTCTCAGGTACAGCACAGCCCGGGTGGCACATCTACTCTACCAACATTGGTGAAGGCGGACCCACCCCAGCCTCATTTGGCGTAGACGCTATCAAAGGGGCTAAACTTAAGGGCAAACTCAAAGCTGGACCTGGAGCAAAGAGCATGCACGACCCTATCTTCGACATGCCCGTATCGTTCTTCGAAGGCAAAGCCACCTTTACGCAGCGCGTAGAGCTTACCGATAAGAACTACGAACTGAAGGGCTACTTGCAGTATGGCGCATGCAACGACCAAAACTGCCTACCGCCCACCAGCGTCAACGCTCACCTCAATGGTAGCGATGGCCCCGAGCCTACCGCTCAGACCAAGACAGAAGAAGCTGCCCAAGCCGCTGCCGACGCCAATGCTTCAGCCGAAGCCCTTCCGCTCAATGCAGATTCTGCTCAGACTCAGACCAATGCAGATTCCGCTCAAGCCGCCATCGCCGTGCAACCGCTCGACAGCGCAGCCATGCAGCAACTATGGACGCCCGTCATTAAGGAACTCAAGAGCTTTGGCTCTGACGGCACCGACATGACGGGCAAGGCGTGGTACTATATCTTCTTCCTCGGATTCGTAGGCGGACTTGTAGCCCTCTTCACGCCCTGCGTATGGCCCATCATCCCCATGACGGTAAGTTTCTTCCTCAAGCGATCAGGCAACCGCCGCAAGGGCATACGCGATGCGATCACCTATGGCATATCGATCGTGGTGATCTACGTGGCATTGGGTCTCATCATTACCACGCTCTTCGGAGCCAATGCGCTCAACGACCTTTCTACCAATGCGGTGTTCAACATCCTGTTCTTCCTCATGCTTGTAGTCTTTGCAGCCAGTTTCTTTGGCGGCTTTGAGATTACGCTTCCCTCTAAATGGGGCGATGCGGTCGACAATAAGGCTGAGAAGACTACGGGTCTTCTGAGCATCTTCCTCATGGCATTCACCCTTTCGCTCGTGAGCTTCTCCTGCACGGGTCCGATTATCGGCTTCTTGCTGGTAGAAGTAAGTACTTCGGGCGGATCGGCACTCGCCCCCACCATCGGCATGTTGGGCTTCGCCATCGCTCTGGCTCTGCCCTTCACGCTCTTCGCGCTCTTCCCCACATGGCTCAAGAGTGCGCCTAAGAGCGGCGGATGGCTCAACAATGTGAAGGTGGTGCTCGGTTTCCTCGAACTGGCTTTTGCCCTGAAGTTCTTCTCCGTGGCAGATCTCGCCTATGGTTGGCACTTGCTCGATCGCGAAACTTTCCTCGCGCTGTGGATTGCCATCTTTGCCCTGCTCGGCATCTACCTGCTGGGCGGCATTAAGTTTCCCCACGACGACGAAGATGAGCACCACACCTCCGTGCCTCGCTTCTTCCTTGCACTGATATCCCTTGCCTTTGCCATCTATATGGTGCCGGGCCTTTGGGGCGCTCCGCTCAAGGCTGTCAGTGCATTTGCTCCGCCTATGTCGACACAGGACTTCAACCTCGACCCCGTCAAGGTGGAAGCGAAGTTTACTGACTATGAAGCAGGTATGGCTTACGCTCGTCAATCGGGTAAACCCGTCATGCTCGACTTTACAGGCCACGGCTGCGTAAACTGCCGCAAGATGGAACTTGCCGTATGGCACGACGCCAAGGTGCGCGACCTTATTAATAAGGACTACGTGCTCATCTCGCTCTACGTCGACGAGAAGACGCCCCTGCCACAGCCCATCGAAGTCAGCGAGAACGGACAAACTACCACTCTGCGCACCATCGGCGATAAGTGGAGCTACCTGCAGCGCTCTAAGTTTGGTGCCAACGCACAACCCTTCTACGTGCTTCTCGACGCCAACGGCAAACCGCTCAATGGCTCTTACTCCTACGATGAGAGCATAGATAAGTTCGTCAATTTCCTCCAGACCGGCCTCGACAACTTCAAGGCTGGCGAGTAAGGAACTTATCTTTCAGTCAATACTGGGGGCGACGCGTCCCCGCGTCGGCATAGCAAATAATCACATATAGAAAGTGGGGAGCATTAAGCCTCTTGCTCACTCATGATGCCGACGCGAGGACGCGTCGCCCCCAGAACTAATGAATAGTAACTTTATAACCTCAAACCTCCAAACTTAAAACTTTTATCTATAAACTAAAAACTCTCCAATGACAACACTTACAACCCTCATTGTCGTGGTATTCGTGGTGGGCTACATGCTCATCGCCACCGAAAGCCTCAACAAGATCAACAAGGCAGCCATCGCACTGCTCATGTTCGTAGGTTGCTGGACGCTTTTCATGTGCGACCCCTCGCAGTATCTCTCTGCCGCTGTAGGCGATAAGGTAGCTAACGTAGTGGGCGAAGAGATTGAGCGCCACTTGGGAAGCGCATCGACCACTCTGTTCTTCCTCATGGGCGCCATGACCATCGTAGAACTTGTCGATCAGAACGGAGGCTTCAACTTCGTACGCGACATGATGCGCACCAAGAGCAAGCGCAATCTGCTTTGGCGCATTGCCGTGATGACCTTCGTCCTCTCCGCCATCCTCGACAATCTCACCACAAGCATCGTCATGGTCATGATCCTTCGCAAACTCGTGACCGACCACAAAGATCGCATCATCTATGCCTCGCTCGTAGTCATCGCAGCCAACTCGGGTGGCGCAGCCTCGCCCATCGGCGACGTGACCACCATCATGCTTTGGAACAAAGGCCTCATCACGGCAGCTGGCGTCATCAAGGAGATGCTCATCCCCTCCGTCATTTCGATGGTCATCCCCGCATATCTGCTCTCCTTCTCGCTCAAAGGACAACTTGCCTACAATGCCTCCGTCGAGGCCAAGGGCTCGGTAAGCGATCTCACGGCTCGTCAGCGCAAGGTAATCTTCTTCCTCGGCGTAGGCGGCTTGATCTTCGTGCCCATCTTTAAGAGCATCACCCATCTGCCTCCCTTCGTAGGCATACTGCTCGTGCTCGGTGTGCTTTGGACCACTACCGAACTCTTCTACAGTCACCTCGGCCACGCTGAAGAGAAGGGAGCTATGCAAAAGCGCGTCACCAATATGCTCTCACGCATCGATATGGGCACCATCCTCTTCTTCCTCGGCATCCTCATGGCAGTAGCTTGCCTTGAGACCATCGGTGTGCTCGTACAGCTCGGTCAGGGTCTCAACACCTTCTTCGATGGCAACCATTTCATGGTGACGGGCATCATCGGTGCCCTCTCAAGCATTGTCGACAATGTGCCCCTCGTAGCAGGCTGCATGGGCATGTATCCCATGGCAGCTACAGGCGATTTCGCTCAGGACGGCATCTTCTGGCAGCTCCTGGCCTACTGTGCAGGCGTAGGCGGCTCTATGCTCATCATCGGTTCTGCAGCCGGCGTAGTCGTTATGGGCTTAGAGAAGATCACCTTCGGCTGGTACATGAAGCACATCTCATGGATTGCCGCAGTAGGCTACCTCGCCGGCATTCTCTGCTACTACGTACAGCGCGTAGTCATCGGCATGTAAGCCGCTTCTCTCTACTATCAATACAATTCGCATGAAAGGGTGCAGACAGCTAATAAGTTGTCTGCACCCTTCTTTTGTCCCCAATCATCATTCCCGCTTAGAAGGAATATTAATGAATTAATTAACGATCTATTAATGACCATTATACGTTCAAAACCGCGCGAAGCGCAACATGATTCATTCTGCGTCCTTCCGCTGCGCGGTTTCTTTGAACATTAATTGCCATTAATTGAACATTAATGCTTCATTAATTCCGCGCTACATACTGACTCCGTCATAAACAATCATCATTCCCGCTTAGAAGGAATATTAATGAATCAATTAACGATCTATTAATGACCATTATACGTTCAAAACCGCGCGAAGCGCAACATGATTCATTCTGCGTCCTTCCGCTGCGCGGTTTCTTTGAACATTAATTGCCATTAATTGAACATTAATGCTTCATTAATTCCGCGCTACATACTGACTCCGTCATAAACAATCATCATTCCCGCTTAGAAGGAATATTAATGAATCAATTAACGACCTATTAATGACCATTATACGTTCAAAACCGCGCGAAGCGCAACATGATTCATTCAGAGTCTTTCCTCTGCGCGGTTCCTTTGAACATTAATTGCCATTAATTGAACATTAATGCTTCATTAATTCCGAGCTACATACTGACTCCGTCATAAACAATCATCATTCCCGCTTAGAAGGAATATTAATGAATCAATTAACGACCTATTAATGACCATTATACGTTCAAAACCGCGCGAAGCGCAACATGATTCATTCAGAGTCTTTCCTCTGCGCGGTTCCTTTGAACATTAATTGCCATTAATTGAACATTAATGCTTCATTAATTCCGAGCTACATACTGACTCCGTCATAAACAATCATCATTCCCGCTTAGAAGGAATATTAATGAATCAATTAACGATCTATTAATGACCATTATACGTTCAAAACCGCGCGAAGCGCAACATGATTCATTCTGCGTCCTTCCGCTGCGCGGTTTCTTTGAACATTAATTGCCATTAATTGAACATTAATGCTTCATTAATTCCGCGCTGATTGTAGGATTCGTCTTAGATGAATATCAATTCTGATTTATGGGTAATTATATCTCTACATCCTCAGCCAAGTAATGCGAAGATGCTCTTCCATGTTGGCGTACACCGGTCGGTGTACGCACGAGCTTCGGTCGGTGTACGCATGAGCATCGGTCGGTGTACGCACGTACAACGGTCGGTGTACGATAACATGCATGCTCATCTCTGAAGAACTTACTCTTAATCTGAGACCAACAATAATGTACTTAGAGAGGAAATTACAGTGTAAACAACTTAAGTCTTGAATTTAGTCCTTATCTTGTGACTTACCAAGGCGGGCTGAATCCAAAACTTAAATAAAATACATAACAGTCAAGCGAACTTGATGTTATGGCACTATCTTTGCATAAGATACATAACATTCAAGCAAGCTTGATGTTCTGCATTCACTTGTATAAGAAACAAACACCTATCCTATGAGCATCAAATACGAGATTCAACCCATCAAGAATTCACAAGGAACAGGCGAAGAGAGACACTTTGCACGTATCTATGAGAGAACACCCATGTCGGCTAACGAGCTTAAGAACAGCATCCAGGATTCTTGTACACTAACCAAAGGCGACGTAGAAGCCACGCTGTCGGCGCTGCGCGATATCATGATTCGCGAACTGTCGCAGGGCAATCGTTTCTACATCCCATCCATTGGATACTTCTCTCTATCTGTAGACTTAGATATGCCAGAAGGCAAGACTATAGACAAAGTACGCGGCGATTATATCACTGTGCGCAACATTAAGTTTCGTCCCGACGCCTCTGTGCTTGAGAAGGTCAGAAATAGCGTACGCTTTGAGCGCGCCAACTTCTCCACCCAATCAAAATCCGTAACGGAGGAATCCATGCAGAAGAAGATAAAGGATTATATCTCTGCCAATGGCTACATCAACCGCAGCGGTATGGAGGATCTCTTGGGATTGCGCAGAACTGCTGCACTCAGATGGCTGAAGCATTTTACAGAAAAGGGGATATTAAGAAAAGAAGGTCCACACAATTCTCCCGTGTATTTCTGGAACTCCAATAATTAAAGGTTAGGCTTTTTGCTCCTCAACATCAACACAGATTAAGCTTTTCGTGCAGTAAATGATTCAATGGAAGTATCGTTTCTTGTCAAAGCGATACAACATCATGACCTTGCTGAAAGTCACACCTTGCTTGAATAGATGTTGTTCCTTGGGAATAGAAAGCAATGGTACATATAGGCAGACAAACGATAGTAACCGATGTGGGAAAGATAATGCTGAGCCTTTTCCTCATCGGTTATCTCCATACCTCTTGTTTTGAGTAGCTGCACTAACTCTTGGGGTGTGGAATATGCTTTTATAAACGGAATTCTTGTTGCCATATACCTATAAAAACAAAAACGACCCGCACATTTGAGCATCGTTGAGAGGCTTGGCGGGTTCTCGTGTTGCAAAGATACGAATAATCATTAATAATACAAACTTTTTAGCGAGAAAAATCACGCAAAAGAGGATTGGCAGAGTCAAGCAGAATCGCACGAAGCACACACAAACATTAAGGGTCAACGCACATCTTTATGCGTTGACCCTTTATTATACTCCTATTCGTATTTTCTACTGAGGAAAACGAAGGAAAGAGCGAATTTACTTCACACGTTTCACAACCACTTTACGTCCGTTGATAATGTAAATGCCTGGAGAAAGGTGTTTATCATGAACACGTGTACCATCCAAGCGGTAAACTACACGTTCTTCTTCACCCTCATCCGCCGTCACATCATTGATAGCAGAGGGGTTGCCGATGACTGTGACGAAACATTTAGCTACTAAGCCTCCATCCTCCGTAGTGGCATAGATAGAAGCACTGCCCGGCAATAAAGCTGTGATAAGTCCTTCAGCTGATACCTTCACATAATTAGTATTATTGCTTCGCCAACTTACATTCTTATTACTAGCATCAGCAGGAAGGATTTCAGCCACGAGTTGGAACGTCTCTCCAGCAGTAAGAGTAAGCCTGCTCTTATTGAACGAGATAGACGTAACAGAGACAATGACTTCGTCGATGTGAGTAAAGCGACTCCAGAACTTTTTCTCCTCATTCGTGTAAGCCTTCTTTGATCCAGCAGGTATATGTAGTGTGGCTATACGGAAGAATTCGTTCATTTGTGAGGCATCTGCAGTACCGACATATACAGGCGGAACGCTGCCTTTGCAATATACGTCCCACAGCAAAGTGCAACCATAGAAGATGTTATCTCCTACCTGCGTCACGCTACTGGGGATTACCAGGCTTGTCATGCTGTTGAATCCATAGAACGCATTGTTGTTGATTATCGTAGTTCCTTGCGGAAGTTCTACTTTCGTCAGCTCATTACCATTCAGATACAGATGGTGAGCCATGCTCAGCGGATTGGCCGAAGGATTCATAAAGTTTGTCTGAGCCCAACTCTTCAAGTCGGCAATGAAGACCTTCTTCAAACTTGTGCAGCCTCTGAAAGCATTGTTGCTAACCGTCAGATGGTCTGTGGTAGTTGTAAAAGTTACTTCGCTGAGGCTTTCATCACCATCAAATGCACCATAGCCGAGAGAAGAAAGGTTGGCGGGCAAAACGACATTTGTCAGCTGCTTATTATTAGCAAAGACAGAAGGTGAAATGCTTGTAAGACTTGAGCAAAGGCTAAGGTCTATACTCTTCAATCCACTATTGTGGAAAGCGTAATTGCCAATGGATTCCAACTCTTTATTGAACATCAAGCTCGTGAGAGCCTGACAATCACGGAATGCAGATTTACCGATGCTTTGAATTGACTGCGGAAGTGCTATATTCTTGAGCGAACTGCATCCATAGAAAGTCAAATCGAGAATTTTGGTCAAGCTGTTGCTAAGTTGGATAGTTTGCAGGTTTGCACAATCGCGGAAAGCCGAAGCACCTATAGCATTCACACTATTGGGCATAGACACTGATTGAAGAGCAGATTGTCCGTTGAAGGCATTCTCTCCGATAGCGGTCACATGATAGTTCATGCCATTATGAGAGACCTGCTCAGGTATGCTGATGCTGCCTGAGTATGATTGTGGTAAACTTGTCATTCCCGCTGGCAGTATTCCACCATATGCATTCGTCACCATCGCTTCTCCATTGTCGGAGAATTCATAGTATATGCCACCCACTTTATCGATGCTCGTATTCTCGCTGATTACCATTACTTCGCAAGTAGCAAGAATGGAAGCATCCGTTTTCGATTTGCAAAGGATGCGAGTTGTACCCAACTTCAATCCTTGTACAAGTCCTTGAGCATCGACAGAGGCAACAGAAGCATTTTCCGATTCATAGATGATATCTTCAGAGATATCAATGCTTGCGCTCAGCGTCAGTCTATCAGAATTTCCTTTCTTCAGCGTCATACTTGTCTTGTTAAGCGCAAGATTCTCATAGACTTTCACATCGTATTGATCGAGAACGATGGTCGGATCGTCCTTCAGCACAAACTTAATCGAAGCTGTACCCGAAGCTACAGCCGTAATCAAGCCCGATCCATCAACCGTGACAACAGAATTGTCCGTACTTACGTACTGAGCTATGTCGCTATAGTCGCCATCGGTAGTAAGACTATTATTGTAAGTCTTATTCGCCTCGATAACTACTGATTCCTTGTCGAACGACACATGGCCATAGACTTTCACTTCGCATTGTGCTAACACTTGACTGAGATCGTCTTTCAATTTGCAAAGGATACGGGTCGTACCTGGAGTTTTACCTGTAACCACGCCTTGAGCATCGACAGAGGCAATGTCTGTATTCTCCGATTCATAGACGACGTCGTCTGATAAGTCAATGCTCGCATTCAGCCTCAGTTGCTCTGCGTCGCCTTTCTTCAGCGTTATGCTTGTCTTGTCGAGCGCAGGATTGACAAAGACCTTCACATCGTATTGACCTAATACAATAGAAGGATCTTCCTTCAGCACATACTTAATCGTAGCCGTTCCGGAAGCCACAGCCGTAATCAAGCCCGACTCGTCGACCGTGACGACAGAATTGTCCGAACTTATGTACTGAGCCATGTCGCTATAGTCGCCATCGGTAGTAAGACTATTTTTGTATGTCTTATTTGCCTCGATAACTACTGATTCCTTGCCGAACGACACATGGCCATAGACCTTTACTACGCATTGTGCTATCACTTGACTGAGGTCGTCTTTCAATTTGCAAAGGATACGAGTCGTACCTGGAGTTTTACCTGTAACCATGCCTTGAGCATCGACAGAGGCAATGTCTGTATTCTCCGATTCATAGACGACGTCGTCTGATAAGTCAATGCTCGCATTCAGCCTCAGTTGCTCTGCGTCGCCTTTCTTCAGCGTTATGCTTGTCTTGTCGAGCGCAGGATTGACAAAGACCTTCACATCGTATTGACCTAATACAATAGAAGGATCTTCCTTCAGCACATACTTAATCGTAGCCGTTCCGGAAGCCACAGCCGTAATCAAGCCCGACTCGTCGACCGTGACGACAGAATTGTCCGAACTTATGTACTGAGCTATCTTGCTATAGTCTACATCAGCAGTAATACTATTCTTGTAAGTCTTATTCGCTTCAAGAACTATAGACTTTTTGTCGAACAACGCGTCGCCATAGACCATTACTTCGCATTGCGCCAAGACCTTACCATCATCTGATATATACTGAATGATAGCAGTTCCGGAAGCAATTCCTTTCACTTTTCCATTTCCATCAACCGTGGCCACAGATTCGTTTGTACTCTTCCATGAAGCCAGCGAACTCACATCAATATCAGAGTTAATGGTGAGAGACGCTGTTTCATCTTTACGTAGTCTGAGTTGGCTCTTTGATAAAGACAAATCACCATATACTATCAATTGGCATGATGCAATCAATTCACCAGTTTCTTTTAGAAAACACCGAATGGTGGTCGTTCCTGTGTTAATGCATTCTATTTTTCCACTGCTGTTGATCTGCGCTACGTTAGTGTCGCTATTTGTAAACGTATACAACTCATAGTCTTCCTCGCTAATAGGAAGTTGAATCTCACCGCCTTTATTTTGCAACAGTGTGTTTTTTCCAAACATTTCAGTATTAGGAACAACCACCTTACAAGTATCATAATTTGAAAATATATAATCTTTTGTAGTACAAATAATGTTTGCAGAACCTGGTCCTACGGCTGTAATTACACCATTTTCATCTACAGTAGCCACATTATCATTCGAACTTTTAAAAGACGTAATATCTTGCAAATGCGAATCCTGATTCCAATTGAGAGAAAGCTTTTGACTCTGTCCTTTCCGAAGTGTAATAGATGACGTTGGCAACACTTTTGCAACCTCGACATGGTACGTATTCAAAAGAATAGAGTCATCTTTCGTTACAAATTTTATGTCTATACTACCAGATTTGATGGGCATCACATCGTGATCGCTATACCATGTAACATCGTTACAGGTGGTGTACTTAGCTACGCTCATAATATCAATGCCTCTATATTCCGTTGGAAGAGATATCTTGTCTCCCAATCTTACATGTAAATTATACTCGCATGGTGGTTTAATGTCATCAACGACAGCAAAATAACATTCTCTGTCATCGAATGGGCATAAGGAGGTAGTACCAATTTTTTTTGCCCTTATATTACTTCCTTCATCAACAAGATCTACTATTTCATTAGAAAAAACAGTATGTCCTATACCACCCGCATAGTATGGACAATAATCGGTGAAAGGCCAAACAAGCACACTAGAAATATCTCCTTCTTTTAATAAATAATATCTCTTAATTATATCTTTAAACTTTACTTCATTTTTGACGTGTTCTGACCACCATGTTGAGTCATAGTACCTGCCTCCAGCTAAGATCTTTACTGAGTCTGGAAACTCTGTTAGAGAAAAATAGCAGTTAGAACTAATAAGAAAATATACATATTTAAGGGAAGAAAGGCCAGAAAAAGCTCCTGTTCCTATTCCAAATCCAGAATAAGTAACTTGAAAGGATTGCAGTTGAGAACAATTTTGTAGTGCATAATCTCCTATAGGAGTCATAAGTTTAATGCGTTTCAGACTGGAACAATTCGCAAACGCATAGTCACCTGCAGTAACAGGTGAATATTCATTTTTATTGACAAATGAATCAAGCTTTACACAATTGCGGAATACTTCATCATTTACATGTATATTGGGCCAATTAATAGTTTTGAGTTCTTCACAATTCATAAAAGCTCTCTTTCCAACAGAGGACATTTCTTTCGGAAGATCTATTTTTTTAAGGCTATAACAATTCATAAAAGCTTCATCTCCTATTTCAGAAACTCCTTTAGAAAGATCAATCTCTTGAAGGCGGGTGCCCTTGAAAGCTCTATTTCCTATATAGGAGATTGGGCCTTCAAAATTTATATATCTTAAACCGCTATCTTCAAACGCACTTTCTTCAATGCGGGTAATTGTATTAGGCAGGTAAACATTGAAATGATTATATTTAGAAGCAGACCTTAGAGCGTTAGCACCAATGGTTGTAACTTTTTTAGAGTTTAGCCTTTCAGGTATACCAAATTCAAGGGGGCTGCTGGAAGATGGGAGATTCATCTTTACATTTGTTAAAACAATTTCGTCATTTTCTGTTTCATCAAAAAATAGCTCTACATAATAACGATAATATTTTCTATCTATTTTTATCGTATTATCATAAACAAAAAGGGAATATTTATCCTCATACGCATGGGCTAACATAGTAGTACATGAATATAGCAACAAGAGAAGAACTCTTGAAAGATATTTTTGATATATACTTTTCATGATTTTTGTGTATTAAACGCTTTGGCAGAATTTGTAAACCGGTTGACAAGTTAAAAGGAGAACAGGTAAGTTTGCCAAGTACAATCGTTCTTTTAAAAACGAGATAAGTAATCTAAGACATATTTACTTGTCAACTTGTTTACCCGTTAACAAAGAATTCCGCCATCGGGTGTTTTAAATATCTATTACGACATAGAGTTTGAATCATTTATAATAATAGGCGAGGGCTGTTTGATTGGACGCCTTAAGGAATTGCCATTCACTCGTTCAAATCCTTCATTGATGAGCATGTTCTTTTGAGCATCTCGCCACATTTCGCTTGTAAAAGGAGAGAGTGTGATAGAAGATATGAGCTGAGTAAAATTTCCTATGGGAATATAAAGATTACCCGACTCTGGTTTAGAATCATCTGTTGTGAGAATACGGATCTCGCGCTCATAGCTAAAAGCTTGCCTTTTGATAAAAAAGGGAGTAAGCATTCTTGCTATTTGATCAGGATTTTGTGTATCACCTTTTTCAAAAGCTTTAAAAGTTGAGGAGTACTTCTCGAATAGCTGAGAAAGTTGTTTATTCACGTCCTTTTGATCATAATAGCTTACATATCCTACATAGAACTCACGGTCGAATTCCTTTAAGGTATCAAGTAGAGCCGAAAGTTCAATTCTAATCAACACAATAGGTCCACTTTTAGGATTCTCATAAATTTTCCATTGAGCTTCAGCATTGTATCCTGTGGTAAAGCAAGAACCAAATACTTGTCCTGGAAGAGGGTGCAAAAACACAGAATTGTCTGATTTATCGCTGATTTTTATACGAAATGTACGTTCCTCATAAGGATCGTCCCATTTTTCAATATTACGCATAAAGAAATTGTCACACTCAGAGTTTGAACTAAGAAGCGAAGCTAAAGGTACATACCGATGCACAAAAACCTTTTGTTCGTAGTTATCGGCAGCCTTACCGCGCTCATACTCCAATTTTAAGTTCTTACTACCCGAATCTGACAAGGAAGAAGAACAATCACTTTCTATGTTGATAAAATGTAGCATATGATTAGTATTTCAAGTTTCTGATTTAGGATGGGCTTTCAGTCCGTCCATCCCAACTTTAGTTAAATAAATCGGCGTCTCCAAAAAGATTATTCTTGAGGGTTAAGGTTATAATCTTACGTCCTATAATAAAAGGTAATATTATAACCTATAACCATGGTAGAATCCAACCAAAGTAAAGGTCAACAGGATACATCAATCTTATGGAGTTCCGATTAGTAGTCGATTAGCCTCTTAAATCTGACGTTACCTTAGCTTCCATAAACTTCTCAAGGGTGGTATAACCTTGTCGCTGAACAAATGCGCAATGGTTGCCGTTTTTATCAACGCTGTCATCGTTGATAAGCCCCTCGAAGTCCACACGCTCTAACTTAAAGAGTTTGTGCGGAGTGCCTTTATAGTCGGTCTCTTTTTCGGAAAAATAAGACGCTGGCACAATATTTGGCTCGTCACGTAGGTCTACAGATTCCTTTACATCGCCTACAACTTTAAATAAGTAGGCAATTCGCTTCTTACGTAAGAAAGCTATATAATCGGCTTTGCGAAAAGATCGATTAGCCTGACAAGCATAGAATCCGTAATTCAAAGCGACGTCCTCGGCATAATTTCCACCTACAATGAGTACACGATTCTCGCTTTCATCGTATACTGAAAGTCATAATGGCAACTAATCTTACCATCAGGGATAGAATGCTCTTGGGTATCACTTACTTGCGACTCAAGTTCAATCTTGTCGTTAGGTAAATCTTCACCATCAGCAATCTCAACGAGATTCCTAAGTAAAGCATCACCTTGAGATTGTTCCAAAATTTTGAGTAAAGCAAGCGTCACCTTATTCTCTTTTTGGGAATAACAACCAAAAACGGCTTGATTCTCAATTTTGATTTTTGACATAACAATGAGTATTAGGTTTATTTCTATGATATTGCAAATATATAGCATTCTCCCCACTTCCATCTTGTCCTTTTTTTCCTATTTCAAAATGGTTCTTATTATCTAAAAGTAGAATTCTTTGACCTATTTGTATTTAACTGAAGTTTCGGATTTAGAAAGGACGGGCTGAAAGCCCAATGAATTTCATAGCCCAAGGCAACGCCTTGGGTAGAATTGATTAAGAATGATACGCCCTGTAAGGGCAGAAGTAAGGAATATATATTTCTACTTTTGCCCTTACAGGGCGAAACAATACTGCTTACGGGACACCCAGGGCGTTGCCCCGGGCTATGAATATCATTGGGCTTTCAGCCCGCCCAACCTAAATCCGAAACTTCAGTATTTAATCATATTAAGTCAGAGCTTAGAATCATACTTTGTCAGCCGAGCAAAGTGGTTTTCAGGGTAAAAGAGTCTCCTTTGTAACGTTTATACCCGTTCGGAAGGCCCGATGGATAGAGGTAGGGCAGACACATATTACAGATAAGGCGCAACTATACGCTTTACCTCCATGAATCCTCCATGAATCTATCATTAGTCCCTCTTTCAAGAAGAATGGATTAATGGAGATTAATGTCTGATTAATGGTGATTAATGTTCCAAAACAGCGAAGCGGAAATATTTCAAGTAGCATAAAAATAACTTGCACAAGCACAAAGTGGATCCGACAGGGTCACATAAATTCAGTTCGCTTTGCCAAAGCCACAGACTTCAGTATTCTATAGCAACATAGAGAATATATCAAAGAAGGCTCGCAGCTTACTGTTATTTCACTAAAGTCGCGAGCCTTCTTTGGATATAGCATGATAGGAGGATTTGCCTCCCTGTATTGTATTAGCTTCTTAAGATTATTCTTGTTCGTCTACCTCTTCCCATGACATATTTTCGTAGTCATCGTTTTTCCCTGGCGCCATCTGTGAGGTGCCTGGCTCTGACTGAGGAAGAATCATGAGAGATTCACAAAGATCGAATTTGATAACAGACGCACTTGGTCTTTGATAATTTCTTTTTGATTGCATTTTTTTCTGTCTTGTAGAAGAAAGCGAATCTTTGAGAATGTGCACCTACTTCGAGCAGGAGCACATTCTCGAAAGTTCACTCCATATTTCTATGTTTTTACTTGTGTTACTTTAAAACTTTACTTGACAACGACTTTCTTTCCGTTGACAATGTATACGCCAGAAGGCAGATTGCGAGTGTCCTTTGTGTCCACCTTTCGGCCATCAATGCTGTATACGCCGATGCGGATGTGAGCGTCCTTGTCTGTAGTAGCATGGACAATGCCTGTGCTTATGCCACCATTCTCCATCTCAGCAAGGTTGAAGCTTTCCATCTGCATAGCATTGAGCGATGCGGGGAGAGCTAAGAATGCTTTATAAGCTTTGTTGACGAATGGACGTGGACCATTTTCACCATTCCAATAGAAGCCAAGACGCATGTCAGTTGCCTTGTCATAAGAGAGCATATAATAGCGGTCGCAACCATCGACATAGGTTTCTTCGTCTTCTATCGTACCATGAAGCAGATTGCCCTCAGGTGCAGTGGCATTCGTAGTTCCTTCTTCCATCACATAGGCATTGCCTCGACAGTTGCCTTTGAGTATCACGCCTGTATGAGCAGGAATTACATCGCCTTCGTTGTAGATGTAGTCTACTACCAATTCGCCATTCTTTTCCTTTACGATACCTGCCTTAACGAGCAAAGGTACTACTGCGGGGTAGTCTGCATAGAAGGTGCGATAATCGTCATCAATGAAATCTGCATATCTGCCTGTTTGAGCAAGGCGAGTAATTTCGTTGCAATAATTCTGCAAGGTTTCGTAATCTTCTTTGCGTATAAAATCATTACCAGAATTTCGTCCAGAAATATTTAATAAAGTTGTACGTGCCTCTTCGGGCAGCAAATTTACTTTGGGAGGACGGGTGTACGCGTGAGCAGAGCGTAAACCGCTGTAATTGTTATTATTATAAATATTTAAAAGATCCGCTAAAAAGTCAGAATATCTTTCAAAGCATTTAATTCCAGTAGAATTGCCGAAATATCTATAATCCAAAGCAAATGCCATATTTGGGTTGTACTGATAATTTTCTACCACAGAACTTGCAGGAGATTTATCTGGCTTCAAATATTTTAATATAAGATACCTAATGGGAGTTTTATATTGTATTTGGAAAAAAGATTGTTCCTTCCTACAATAAATAGGACTTGTACCTTCTAAGAATTGTTTATTATAGCCTTCACTAGCTTCTTTAATGGCATAGTATAAGCCATCATCCCATTTTGGAATAGAAGTATTAAGACGGCATGGATTAATTTCAAGTTTATTCAATGCAAAGAAAAGATTGCCGTTTGTCTTCTCATTGTCAGCAGTAGCCTCTACCTGCAAGCGCACATAGCGCATTTTCTTTTCATAATAGCTCGCATAGACTGATGCTGTAAGACCATTATAAGTGAGTGTATCTATCCCAAGATCAATCCAGCTATTTTCATCATCCAACGTATTCGTTGCAAAGACATGTACCTTAGTTGGCGCTGAATTATCACTTGTGCTGCGACGCTTGAATGTGATATTAAATGCTTTACAACCCCTTTTCAAGTCTACTTGAATATAGTGATAGTCCTCATTCGGATTATCTGCATCCCAAGCTGACAAGAAATAGCTGTAGTTTGAATTATCAACCAAGGCATCTAACGAGCCTTCGTACTCATCGGCAAAGTTGGCGGTAAGTTGCGAAGCGTCCGTTAGCACATTATCTTCTGTCCATGGAGCATCCACTTCTTCATCAACAAGTGGCATATAGTCAAGTTCTCTTAAAGACTTATACAATGACAATATATTCTTTCCTTCCTCACTATTATTGTCGATGTCCTCATAAATAGTACACTGTGGCAGCAGAGCCTGATATTTTTCTTTACAGCCTACGGGCACATAGACCAACATGTTTTCAGCAAATAGTTTCTCAGATGAGGGTTCTTGCCTTCTTACTCTGATTTTTTTCAGGCTCGTACATCCAACAAAGGCACTATCAGCTATCGTCATAGAACTATTCAAAAACTCCCATGGCGACGTCAGACTTGAACATCCCTCAAAGGCACTCTTACCAATAGACTTGAGTGAATCTGCTTGAAGTTGAACACTTTGCAAAGCTGTACAACCTCTAAATACAGAATCAGCTATCACATAACATGACGGGATGTCAGCCATTTTCAAGGCGCTACAACCACAGAATGCTTCGTTGCCTATAGACTTTGCTGACAATGTGATAGATGCTAAACTGCTACAATTCTTAAAAGCTCTACTGCCAACCGAACTCAAGTCTGAAGATGTATTGATACTATTAAGTGCAATACAGTTCTCGAAAAGACTATTTGTTATATTCTTGAGAGAGGATATATCCACAGTTTTCAACGCAGTACATGCTGCAAAGACGCTATCACCTAAGGTAGCATCACTCTGTAAGGATAATGTTGTAATTCCCTTGCAATTAGCAAAAGCCTGTTCACCAATGGACTTTAATGTCGATGGTAAACTTTGTATAGTTAATGTTGTAATTCCCTTGCAATTAGCAAAAGCCTGTTCGCCAATGGATTTTAATGTCGATGGTAAACTTTGTATAGTGATACTACTGCAATTTAAAAATGCTTTTACTCCAATAGATGCTAATTGATCGGGCAAATCATTTAATTTCAATTTTTTACAATCACAGAAAGCACTATCACCCACTGAGATCAGTCCTGAGGGAAGGTTAATCTCGGTCAAATTCGTACAACCATTGAAAGCGTGTTCGCCAATTTCAGTGACTGTTTCAAGAATTCCTGTATATTCGCTGAGAGTATGATCGTATACACCTATTAATTTTGTCTTTTCTGTATTATAGATAACTACGCCATCAAAATAACATGCATCAGAGTTTAGTGTTTTCAACTTCGTATCGTTCTCAAAAGTAGTAAGATTTATTGCTACATTTGAGGAAAAATTAGCGGATTCAAGATTTTCGCAATCAGCAAATGCATAGTCGCCGAGTTGAGAAATCTTTGAAGGTAATTTTATTGATACAAGGCCACCACAGTTGCGGAAGGCAGAATTGCCAATCGATGTAAGACTAGGCGCAAATGAGAATGTTTTAATAGCCTTGCAACCATCAAACGCATGATCGCCAATACTCGTCACATTGCTTGTCAATCTAACTGAAGGCAGACTACTACACCCCATAAATGCTTCATCTGCAATGTTACTTACTTTAGCTGGAATAGTAATAGCTTGATTTAAACTGCTGCAATCCTTAAAAGCTGCCTTGCCTATTGAAGTCACACTATTGGGTATAGTAAGGGAGGCCAAACTATTACATCCATTAAAGGCAGACTCACCTATTGAAGTCACACTATTGGGTATAGTAAGGGAGGTCAAACTATTACATCCGTAAAAGGCAGACTCACCTATGGTAGTTGCACCTTCGGAGATCGTGACAGAAGTCAATTTACTACAGCCACTAAATGCTTCGTTCCCTACATTAGCTGGAATAACAACTTGATTTAAACTGCTGCAATCCTTAAAAGCCGCTTTGCCTATTGAAGTCATACTATTGGGTATAGTAAGGGAGGTCAAACTATTACATCCGTAAAAGGCAGACTCACCTATGGTAGTTGCACCTTCGGAGATCGTGACAGAAGCCAATTTACTAC
>ERZ808270.66-NODE-66-length-68432-cov-14.220674_pt1 | contig 68432 bp, 61 predicted proteins | sample MGYA00521082_ERZ808270 | MGnify/ENA primary metagenome ERZ808270 (study PRJEB31516, sample SAMN03275594) | gut metagenome | biome: mammalia-associated habitat; material: feces | host: Papio cynocephalus | place: Kenya | collected 2012-07-27 ... | reverse complement strand
ACAGATGTTGGAAATCAAGGAGTTACATGATGTATAGCTGCAATGTGGGTTAAGGTTCACCAAGAATGCCAACGATAAATCTCACCTCTTCAGGAGTGAAGAAGCGCGTCCTCGACGGTTTGCCGTTCTTTATAAAGCGTCGCGACAGCTCCGGCGAAAGCCGTATCCATCGCATCAGCTTGTAGTAAGCCGCCTGCGCCGTAATGTTAGGACTGTACATCTGAGCCAATTCCGTGCGTCCGTAAGCACGAACCTTAAAAAAATCACAATTCTTGTCTTTCATGATAATTAAATTTTTAAAAACGATGCAAAGTTAAGTCAAATCCCACAACTTTGCAATAGCCATAAGCCACATTTATAATAATATCATTCATATTAACTGTTCGCCCCTTCCTTTAAGAAATGAAGATTCAAAAATGAACAAATGCAGCACATTGCTACATTAAAAACGCCTCAAAGCAAAGGAAAAAAAGAAAGGAAAAAGAGAAAACAGCAAAAATATCAGTCAAAAATAAGATATTCATTTAAAAATTCATACATTTGCATGGCTGTTCACACGAAAACCACCTTCACGGTGAATACGACAGGAACAAGCCTTAACCCTAAATATTAAAAACAAAAACATATCATTATGGCTTACACACGCATGACAGCGGCAGAAGCAGCCGCTCTTATCAAGAATGGTGACACTTTGGGACTCAGCGGTTTCACACCTGCCGGTACGGCAAAGGCAGTAACCCGTGAACTGGCGAAAATCGCCACAGCAGAACACGATGCCGGAAGAGAATTCCAGGTAAGCATCTTTACCGGAGCATCTACCGGACAAAGCACCGACGGAGTGCTCGCCGAAGCCCACGCCATAAAATACCGCGCACCTTATACCACCAACCCTTCGTTCCGCAAAAGCGTAAACCTGGGAGAGATAGCATACAACGACATCCATCTGAGCCACATGGCACAGGAACTGCGCTATGGCTTCTATGGCGACATCGACTGGGCTATCCTTGAGGTTTGCGACATAGAGGAGAACGGGGATACCTGCAAGGCTTATCTTACCGCTGCCGGCGGCATCAGTCCTACGGTGGCACGTCTTGCAAAACATGTAATCCTTGAGCTCAATGCCTTCCATAGCAAAGACGCAAAATTCATACAGGACGTATACGAACCTCTCGATCCGCCAATGCGCCAGCCTATACCTATCGTAAACGTCGGCGACCGCATCGGAAAGCCGTATGTTGAAATCGATGCCAAGAAGATTGTAGGTGTCGTAGAGTGCGACTTGCCCGACGAGGCCCGCGCCTTTAAGGACAGCGACCCTATTACCGACCAGATAGGCCACAACGTGGCTGAATTCCTCATAGGCGACATGAAGCGCGGTATCATCCCTTCATCGTTCCTGCCGCTACAGAGCGGTGTGGGCAGTACGGCGAATGCCATCCTCGGAGCACTGGGCAAGGAAAAGAGCGTGCCCGACTTCAACGTATATACCGAGGTGATGCAAGACAGCGTTGTGGCTATGATGCTCGAAGGCAGAGTGAAAGACGCATCGGCTTGCTCGCTGACAGTTTCAAACGAGTGCTTGAAGCAGGTATACGACAATATGAACTATTTCAAAGACCATATTACTCTGCGTCAGAGCGAAATCTCCAACTCTCCAGAAGTGATACGCCGACTGGGCGTAATAGCCATCAACACGGCTATCGAGGTAGACATCTACGGCAATGCCAACTCTACGCATATCAGCGGTACGAAGATGATGAACGGTATCGGCGGAAGCGGCGACTTCGAGCGCAACGCATATATCAGTATCTTCACCTGTCCGTCTACGGCTAAGGGCGGCCTCATCAGCAGCATCGTACCTATGGTGAGCCATCAGGACCACTCGGAACACGACGTGAACGTTATCGTAACGGAACAGGGCGTTGCCGACTTGCGAGGAAAGTGTCCTATCGAACGAGCACATCTCATCATCGAAAACTGTGCTCACCCTGACTACCGTCCTATCCTCCGCGCTTATCTGGAGCATGCCAAGATGGGACAGACTCGCCATAACCTCAGCAAGGCCTTCGCCATGCACATCGCACTGGCGGAGAAGGGCGACATGCATCTGACGGAGATGTAAGCCTCTCAACAAAACTACAGCCTCTCAACAACAGCCTCTCAACTACAGCCCCTCCCCCGCGCCGCCATTAGGCGGCTTCCCCCTCCCCTGGGGGAGGGGAGTAGATAGCCTTGTATATAAAAAAAGATATATTGGGAAGGATATATTGGGAAGGATATATTAAAAAGGATATATTGGGAATATGGTGATATGACTCTATTTTTTTATGCATAATAAGTAACTAATCAGAATTAATTTAATATAAGACAATAGAGACAACAGAAGATAATGTTGTCTATTGTTGTCTCTATTGTCGTTTATATATTTCATTTGATTTATAAATTTATTTTTGAACATTTACTTAGAAGAAAGAAAAAGAGGAAAGAAGAGAAATGAAAAAGTCATTTATAATATTTTCGGCACTGATGCTTGCAACAGCATCAGCATCGGCAAACACCTACAATAAAGAAAAGAATATAACACCAAGCGAACCCGCCACAGTCCTCTCCTCCCCCCTTGGGGGGACTGAGGGGGGCTCCAGAGGCACAGCTTCCATTACCCACCCCTGGGCAGGCAAGCGAGTTGCCTATTTCGGCGACTCCATCACCGACCCTAAGAATAAGGCTTCGGATAATAAATACTGGAGTCTATTGCAGCAGTGGCTTGGCATTACACCATACGTATATGCCGTGAGCGGCAGACAATGGAATGACATTCCTCGCCAGGCGGAACAACTGAAAAAGGAACACGGCAACGACTTCGATGCCATACTGATATTTATAGGCACCAACGATTTTAATGCCGGAGTGCCTATCGGTGAATGGTATACGGAAAAGGAGGAAGACGTAATGGCTGGAATTCACGAGCCTAAACATCTCGTAAAGCGCATGCGACAGCATTTCTGCATGACTGATTCCACTTACCGCGGACGCATCAACATCGCTCTTGACAAGGTGAAACGCATGTTCCCCACAAAGCAGATAGTGCTCATCACACCTATCCACCGTGCCGGTTTCTACCGCAGCGACACCAACTGGCAGCCTACCGAGGACTACCGCAACAAATGCGGCGAATACGTCAGCAGATATGTAGAGTCGGTAAAAGAGGCTGGAAATATCTGGAGCGTGCCGGTTATCGACATGAATGCCCTCTGCGGACTTTATCCCTTGATGGACGAACACGCTCAGTTTTTCAACAAGAAGGATGTAGACCGTCTGCATCCCAACAACGAGGGGCATCGCCGCATGGCGCTCACGCTGATGTATCAGCTCCTTTCGCTTCCGGTTTTCTGAAAAAGTTTTTTTGCGTTTTTACCCTCACACCCTCACACAATGGTCTGAAAGTCCCTGTTTATAGGCATTTCAGATGGTGAGGGGTATGGTGAGGGTAGGTGTTTTACCCCTCACACTTATAGGCTGTCACCCTCACGCATGGTAAGCAGTTGCGGTTGCGGTTGCGGTAAAACTCTGTCGGTATTTCTATATTGCCCCAAAAGTGCAAGATTATTGCACCTTTGGTGCAACATAGAAATTTGACGTTAGGATTTATATCTTCCCCTCCCCCGCCTCCCCCTCCGGGGGCGGAGCAGTTACCTTTACCTTCCATAACCTTAAATATTTGTCATTACTATATCTGTATCAGTACTAAATTTATCAATAAATATCTCTTTTTTTGGCAGAAAGAGTAACTGCTCCTCCCCTGTCAAGGGGAGGCGGGGGAGGGGAATAACTAAATCAGAAACTTCAGTATTTATATATAACATTTGCAAAAAGCAAATGAATACTATTCAGAAACTTCAGTAAAGAGCAACAACAGGTCAGTCGTTGAGCAGTCGTCTGCTGAAATATCTCACCGGATACCACACGGCAAGGAATCCCACGGCAATGACAGTAAGGAACACCACTGCAACATCCTCAGGATGAACGCTTACGGGATATGCATCAACGACAAAAGTGCCGCTCGACTGTCCGAGAGCCACCAGTCCGTATTCCTGTTGCAGCCAGCAGAGGAGCAATCCAACAAGTATTCCCAGGACAGCACCGAAAAAAGCAATCAGTCTGCCTTCAAAAAGGAAGATGCTGTAAATCTGCCGGTCGGTAGCCCCGAGATTGCGCAGCGTTACCACATCATTCTTCTTGTCGATGATAAGCATCGAGATAGAGCCAATGATATTGAAACTTGCCACTATAAGGATAAACGTGAGGAAGATATAGGCAATGAATTTCTCTACCTTCATGATACGGAAAGTGTCCTCCTGCTGCTCATAGCGGTCGAGCACCTTGTATTTCTCTCCTGCAACCTCCTTCATCTCCTGCTTCACCTTGTCGAGATCGCTGCCGTTCTTCAGTCTTATCTGCAGCGACGACAACATCCCCTGCTGCTCAAAGAGGGAGCGGGCGAACGATATAGGTGCCAGGACGTGGTCGCGGTCGTATTTCCCCTGTTTCACCATAAACACGGAGCCTGGTGATATCAGCGAGTCCACAACAAATCCGTCGGCAGGATTAGCCATGTCGAGCTGTCCGTTTTTCCGCGGTGCATAAATCATCAGCGAGCCGTCCCAGTTAGCATTCATTCCGAGCGTTTCGGCGAGCCGTACGCCCACGGTACCGAAATTCAGGTTGGCGGCATGAAGCGAGAAATTGCCGTCGCCATAAAGAATCTCGTCAATGCGCGACATCTGTTCGAAGTTGTCGTCAACCCCCATCAGTGTCACCATCGCCTGTCTACCCTTGTAAATGGCGAGAGCCTGGTCTTTCAGGCATTCCGTTGCAACCTCCACCTCCGGCAGGGCCTTAATCCTGGTCAGCACGGGGTCGTCGGCAGGTGCCGTCTTTCCCTTTGCCGGCACCACCTCAATCTGAGGGTCGAAAGAGGTGAAGAATGTAGCCACGAGGTCGTGGAACCCGTTGAATACGCTCAATGTAACCACCAGTGCCATGGTGGCAACCGCCACTCCGGCAACGCTGATGCCGCTTATTATATTAATGGCGTGAGTACTCTTCTTTGAAAAGAGGTATCGGCGCGCAATGTAAAAAGGGAAATTCATAATCCACTATTTTTTCAGCAGCTCGTCGATATGCTCGATATAGTCGAGCGAGTCGTCAATGAAGAATCTCAGCTCCGGAATAATGCGCAGCTGGTTTCTTACGCGCTGTCCCAGATCGTAGCGCACGGTTTTCTCGTTTTTACGGATATTGCCGATAATCTCCTCTCCCTTTTCCGACGGGAATATGCTGAGGTATGCCGTGCATATACTCAGGTCGGGACTAACTCTAACTCTCGTTACCGACACCATCACGCCGTGCATCTGGCGGGTCTGTGCCTGGAATATTATACTCAGCTCCTTTTGCAGGAGTCTTGCTATACGGTTTTGTCTTGTCTCTTGCATTTTCTTATTTTATTACTAATGAAGTATTTTATTTGTAATTATCAACTCTTTTCCTCATTGTAACAATGAAGTTTGATACAAAATTAGGAAAAATATTTCAGATATAAGAATTTTGCCGTTTTTTTATACATAAATGAACTATGCCGAATGGTTTGGCAGGAATGCAAAGGAGAAAAATAATAAGAACAAAAAAGGAAGAATAAGCATCTGATAAACGAAATACTACTAATAAAAATGGCAAGGAATAAAAATAAAACATACATTTGCTCGTTATAAGAAAAAAAGTACATTTATGATAAAGTCACTGTCTATACTCATGCCATCATACAACAATACGTGTTATGACTTCGTGGAAGCCCTACACAAACAGGCAGAGAGTATCAACTGCAGCGAATTCAAATACGAGATTATCGTTGCCGACGACGGATCTACGGATTTATCCGCCGTAGAGCAGAACACAAAAATCAACGAACTCTCTAACTGCAGATATATAATAAGGAAGGAGAATGCGGGCAGGGCGGCTATAAGAAATTTCCTTGCACGACAGGCTAAAGGCGAATACCTGCTTTTCCTCGACAGCGACAGACGGGTATGCAGCAACGATTTTATCAGTAGGTATATGGAACTCGACGGAGCGGAGGTGGCATGTGGCGGACTGCGTATCGGCGGCGATGCCGGGCTGCTCAGCCACAACCTGCGCTACCGCATGGAGAAAAAATATGAACCCCGCAATACCGCAAGCCTAAGGCAACAGAGGGAATACCAAAACTTCAATACCTCGAATTTCATTACCCGTCGGGATATATTGATAAACATACCCTTCGACGAGCGTTTCCGACGCTATGGCTACGAAGACGTGATGTGGGGAAAACAACTACACGACAATAATATCCGCATCCGGCATGTCGACAACCCGATAATGCTCGACGAATTTGAAACGAACGACGACTTCGTGAGAAAGATAGAGACCGGAATGCAGACGCTACACCAGTTTAAAAGAGAACTCCGCGACTACTCCTCTGTTATAAAGGCAGAAGAGAAACTCAACCGACTGCATCTCACAGCATTATACAAACTAATCTTTAATGCCAGTAAAAATTTCATAAGAAAGAATCTCGCAGGCAAACACCCCGCCGTGCCACTTCTCAACATTTACAAACTCGGCATATTCATTAATATAAAATAGCAGAAAAGAAAAATGACTGAAGACAAAATATCTGTAATCGTAGCAACATACAACCAAGAAAAAACAATAGGAAGAACTCTCGACTCCATCATCATGCAGCAATGCCATCTGCCAATAGAAATAGTGATAGGCGAGGATTGTTCAACCGACTCTACACGAGCCGTTTGCGAGGATTATGCACAACGTTATCCACAGGTTGTGCGCCTTATGCCAAAGGCTCCCAACAAGGGGATGATACGCAACTACTACGACTGTCTGCTTGCCTGCCGCGGGAAATATATCGCCGACTGTGCCGGCGACGATTTCTGGACTGACAAGGAAAAACTGGAGAAAGAGTCGAGGATTATGGACGAGAATCCGTCGGTTACGCTCGTACATACCAACTGGAGCTTCTACAACGAGGATACCCATAAAACGGCATTAAATACCTACGTCCCCTTCCCAGCACCAATTACCCATGGAAAGGAGATAATAGAATCTGTAATAACACAGACCAAAGCACCAGTAGTACATACCTGCACCTCGCTTTACCGGGCAGACGTAATAAAGAAGTGCTATTACGAAGACCCCGACCTTTTCAACAATCCCGACAACGGCTGCGAAGACCTGCAGCTCGTATGCATGCTCGCAGCAAACGGCGACGTGGCATACCTGTCCGACAATACGCTGAACTACAGCGTAGGCCATTCCTCAGTATCATGCCAGCCCGACGAACAGAAGCAGTTCCGCTTCGTAATCCGCACCACGCGCCTCTCGATGCTCCTTGCAAAGAAGTTCGGCATAGACACGGAGAAAACCCGGAAACATTTCTCCAACAAAGCCTTTGCGCTGCTTATGCACGCCTTCCGCAGCCACGACAAGGCTCTGAAGAAGGAGGCAGAGGAATTCATGAGGGAATGGAACATCAGGGATGGAATAAAAATAAAAGCTGCACGACTCGTAATGTCATGCAGCATTATATGGAAATTAATGTTAGAGACAAGAAAAGTTTTTGTTAAACTGAAAAAGTAATTCTTAATTGAGGTTCCGGATTTAGTTATTCCCCTCCCCCGCCTCCCCTTGACAGGGGCGGAGCAGTTACTCTTTCTGCTGAAAACTGAGATATTTATTGGCTAATTTAGTAACTAACAGATTTGGTAACAAATAGATTTAGTAATGACAAATATGTAAAGCTATGGCAATATGGGTAACTGAATAATTTAGTAACTAACAGATTTAGCTATAACAAATATGTAAAGCTATGGCAATATGGGTAACTGCTCCGCCCCCGGAGGGGGAGGCGGGGGAGGGGAAGATTATAAATTCTTAATGGTTTGAAAAACAACCCATACTTCATTCTTCATTTCTTCATTTCAACAACGTTACGAAATAAAGAATCAAGCCGTTTACCCACAACATCAGGCGAAGCCATTCCGGCAACTTTTTCCGAAGCCAGGCGGCAGGCGTTGGTTCCCTCCTTGCGAAAATCGCCAATGGCACGAGCCATCGCCACGGCATCGTCAACCGGCACTATACGGCATCCCGAATTAATTCTAACACTCTTCGGCACACAGTCGGTTGTTATCACCGGCAGTCCGGTACTCATAGCTTCGAGCACCACCAGCCCCTGAGCCTCCTTGCGTGTGGCGAGCAGCATACAGTCGCTTCGGTATAGGATGTCGATTACCTTCTCCTTTCCAACCTCGCCGTAAAACTCAACAACATCTCCAACCCCACATTCGTCAGCAAGTCTCTTTGCCTCATCAGAATCAGTAAAACGCCCAGCCACAAGCAAGCGAACCCTGTCGCCAGTAGCCTTGCGGTATTTTCCCACGGCATCAAACAACACGTCATATCCCTTTCCGGGAACAAAATTGGCGATGCAACACAACACAAGCTCACGGTCGGCATCAAGCGGTATTCTTTTTTTATACTTAAAGAAATCCGTATCGATAGTGTTCGACACCTCCACCCATTTGTAATCCCTCCCAAAGAACGGAGCGAGATCGTCCACGAGTTCGGCAGAAACGGGAACAACAAGGTCTGCCCTTCTGTAAGCCTCGGTAATCATCGGCAACTGCCACGCCTCATAAATGTCGCGTCCATATTCCCTCTTCAGTAATACCGATGACAGATGCTCCGTCACGACATACGGCACTCCGTATCTCTCTCCACACAGCATTGCCGCATATCCTGCCCATTGACAGCAGTGAGCATGTATAATATCAGGCTTGCCGAACTTTTCCACATACTTATCCACAAGCTTTTCCACAGCCTTCACCCAATGCATGGCGCATGCTTTCGGAAAGAACGGTATGCCGCGCAAATCCTTTCTCATTACCTCAATGCCGTCAACCTGGGTCGTATAAGTGCCAAGGGGCGCCTTTAGGTATAGTCCCGGCGACAGGCGTGCGCTCATGTTTATACATGCCGCTATGCGCACCGTATTGCCCTGCATGGCGAGAGCCTTTGCCTGGTCTACACAGAACATGCCGCCGTATGGCGGAAAGAATGAAGGAAGTTCGAGTATATGCATATTTTAAATAATATAAAGTTTTTAAGATAATACCATAAAGTGTTTAGGATAATACCATAAGTGTTTAAGATAATACCATAAAGAGGTTAGGATAATACTATAAAGTGTTTAGAATAATACCATAACGCATGTTAGCGATTTCTCTTTACCATCCGCAATACAGCCGAAAGCAACAGCAGTCCCGGATATGTATCGGCTAACGAGGCAAAGATATAATATTTAAGAGTATAGCGTTTTATCGGCAACGGGAAGAGTCCCCTGCCTTTAAGTTCGCTGAGTCTCGAGCGCAGTTCCTGCCATCCCCGTCTGCTTGTTATGATATTAAATATATAGTCCATGGTGAGTTGTCTCACCCGGCGTTCCATCGCCATATAGTCGTAAAAATAGAGTCTGCTGCATAATTCCCACAGTCCGAAAATTATATCCCTTTTATCGTCGAGACGTTTCAGTATATGCCCGTCATCCTTTTTAGTTGTTATAGAACCGTTGCGCAAGGTATAGAAATACGCCGTAGCGTCGGTATAAATAAGTTTTTCGGCATTTATCACCACGCGTGGAGTAAAATCCTCGTCCTCGTGGTATATTCCAGCCTTGAACCTTATATCATCGCCAATCAAAGCTTTTCTGAACACATATCCACAAGCCGAAGCCCTTAGGTTATGGTCCATCATGAAATCCGTTCCGGAAAACAGTCCTACGTACGGTTTTTTTTCCACAACCGCCCGTTCATCTTCAGTATGCCTGAACATGAGCATGTCGGCACGTGTTTCCCTCAACTTATCCACACACTTGTCATAAACGTTGGGGATAAGTCTGTCGTCGCCGTCGACAAACTGTATGTATTCTCCCGTAGCAGCCTCTATACCTGTATTGCGAGCAGCACTCAGTCCGCCGTTCGTCCTCCTTATATAAATAAGGTCAGGACAGACATCACGCAGCTGCTTGCTAACATCCTCCTTAGAGCCGTCGTCAACCACAATAATCTCCCTCTCGCCGCTATCCAGCGATACGGCGGCAACACTCTCCACACACCTTCGGATAAGGTCGAGAGGGAGATTATAATAAGGAATGATAAAACTAACAAGCGGCATACCTATGACAGCTCAAGCATTCTCTCGATAGGTTTCACTGCCTCACGTGCAATCTCTGGAGCAACGTCAACCGTAGGCCACTCATATTTAAGAGCATTGTAAATCTTCTGTAGAGTGTTCATCTTCATATAGTCACACTCGTTGCAAGAGCATCCCAGAGAGCCCTCGCTAACTTCCGGCGGAACAGGAATAAAGGTCTTGTCTGGACACTTACGTGTCATCTCGTGCAGGATACCAGCCTCGGTGGCAACGATAAACTCCTTCGTGTCGCTTTCGATGGCATGCTTCAGCAATACGGCAGTAGAACCTACCACATCGGCAAGCACCACGACAGGACCCTTACACTCCGGATGCACCAATACCTCAGCTCCAGGATGCTCCTTCTTGAGTTTTACGATCTCGGCAGCCGAGAAACGTTCGTGCACATGGCAACCACCGTTCCAGAGGAGCATCTGTCGTCCCGTCACGCTGTTAATATAAGAGCCCAGGTTATAGTCAGGACCGAAGATAATCTTCTCGTCCTTCGGGAACGTATCAACAATCTTCTTGGCGTTGCCGCTCGTAACCACCACATCCGTCAGCGCCTTAACGGCAGCCGTGGTGTTGACATAGCTCACCACCTTATATCCCGGGTGTTCCTCCTTATACTTCTTCAGGTCGTCAGCCTTACACGAGTCGGCAAGCGAGCATCCGGCATTAAGGTCAGGACAGAGCACGAGTTTTTCAGGTGAAAGAATCTTGCAAGTCTCCGCCATGAAGTGTACGCCACACATCACGATAATGTCAGCATCCGTATCGGCAGCCTTTCTTGCCAGTGCGAGTGAGTCGCCGATGAAGTCGGCAACATCCTGTATGTCGCCTGTCGTATAGTAATGTGCAAGGATAACAGCATTTTTTTGTTTACACAGATTTCTTATCTCTTTGCTCAGGTCGATGCCTTTGTCTACCGGTTCATCGATATATCCTTTGTCGATCCACTTTTTATCCACATTCATATTATTATTATCTTTTATTGTTTTTAAATTTAAAATAAAACTATGTATTGTATGATGTGCCGTGGATATGTTTATAACTTTCTTCTGTTTTTCTTGCATATTTGCTTATCAACATCTTGTTATGGCTTATCTACAAGTTATTCATAATGTTTGTTATTGTGTTTCAGATTGAAACACTGTTTATCCACAATATCCACATTCGGTGCAAAGGTAATAAGTTTATATCTTTTGTTGATAAAAAAGCGTGGAAAAGTTTTTAATTTGTTGCTCATAACCCTGTGGATATCCACCTCTGCCGTGTTGCCTTCTTTGCTTGTGTGGATAACGTACACTTTATCAACAGGGTTTTACACAGGTTTTTGTGGATAACTGTGGATTACTTTTTCCTATCTATGGAATGCACTCTTGTGGTTATCTTCGGGGAAACCATTTTTACTTCCTACGGGATAAACATCTTAACTTTTATAATTCATTGGATAATGTATATTATAAAACGCACCAAAGTATACATTATGAATAATACAGGTTAACATACATATTATTATAGTTTTGGATTTAGTTATATGGATTAAAAAGAATAAAATGCATTGATTTATTTTTTTCTACAATTGCTTTACATTACCTTTGCAAGGTAATTGGTTTGAGAATGAAATAAAAAAACTTGCATGGCTTACAAAATAAAATTTATATATATAATTTAATTACTTTATTTTATTATGAAACATTTTTACTTGAAATCATTGTCATGCGCCATCGTTGCCGGCACAATGACTACCACGGCTGTTTATGCTGCAGACAATGCCACTGAGGGAAAAAACGTGAAAGTGGCTGTTGAGGAGAACTATGGCGACTATATGTCGGGAGGTAGCGACCTTTCTACAAAAACTGTGTATCTATACGACAGCAACAACCGTTTACTGAGGAAGATGAACATCGATGCTGCAAACAACGAACTGATGCAGTATTTCAGCTATGAGTATAACGCTCTCGGACAGCTCATATGCAACTTCTCGCAGTCGTATATGGAGATTGAATCGGGCAGATGGGGACTCGCCGACCCTACGGAAAAAACCGTTTATGAATATGACGATAAGGGCAGACTCATTGCCGAGACTGGAAACCAAAGCTATAAATATGAGTATGACAACGACAACAATCTTGTGAAGAAAACCTTGCTCATGCAGGGATTCGACAATGAACTTACCGTGATGCAGACTATTACATACAGCGACTTCGTGGCTCCAAACTGTCCGCAAAAAACTGTATCAGTAGGTGCCGAGGGCTTTGCGTCATACGACTACCAGGGTGAACTGGAATACGACAAGAACTTCAACCTGCTGAAGGAAACTAACTATACCGTAAGTGGGGAAAACAAAACATTCCTCAACTCTACCAGATACGTTTATGACGAGAGTGGAATGATGACCACCAAGGTGCGCCACAGCTCATCATCCATCTACGATGAAAACTGGAACGAGATAGGTAAAAAGGAAGTTCCGGTAGACAGCGTGGTATATACCCGTCTTGACGAAAACCGCGTGAAGGAGCAGAGCTATACCTATAATGATTATGACGAGGAAACTCCATGGAACATTAGTCCTACATTCAAAATCACCGTGAGCCGCGAGTTCGACGGTACTTTGGCTGCCAAACTGAATGTTGAAACCGTAGAGGGAGAGAAGAACACAAACAAGGTAACCGTTATTCCGGCAAATACCGCTGCAGAAGGTTATGAATACGATATATACCGTGACGGACAGAAGATTGCCACTCTCGACCCGAAGACTGCCCTTACTTATACCGACAGCAAGCTCTATAACGGCAAGCACGAGTATTTTGCACAGACCGTGAAGACTGGTGATGCTGCCGTAGAATACAACATCAGCGACATTGCTGCCGTTGAGAACAAAATCGACTTCCCGGCTCCTACAAATCTGCGCGGCGTGAGCAAGGAGGTTACTTCCGACAACAGTAGCATGAATATTGCGTGGGATGCTCCTAAGTATACCGCCGACATGGAGTTCCAGGGTTATAACATCATCGAGGCTGGAGAATATGGCGACAACAAGGTTAACTATGAGGGTACCATTAGCGATACGAAATATAGCGTAGACATGTATAACTATTATACGGAGCGCAACCTCTATATTCAGGCTGTTTATAAGCTCGGAACCGCCAACAGCGAAACGAAACTTATAAAGATGGACGACCTGGGTGAGGCTTCGGCTATAAATACCGTAAAGTCTGTTGCCGGAAATGTGAATTATGCCGATGGCATTATCACTACTGCAGAGAGAGCAAAGATTACTCTGCACGACATGAGCGGAAAGAAGGTTGCCGCTACCGAGAATTCTACTTCGCTCTCTATCGCAGATCAGCCTTGTGGCGTTTATCTCGTTAGCGTAGAGCGCGACGGAAAAGTATCAGTTTTGAAAGTTCGCAAGTGATTGAAAGATTATCAAGTGATTGAAAGATAAAAACTGAACCAAATACGAAACTTTACAACACACATACTACTATGTATAAATCAATTTCAACGATGTTGAAGGCTTCGGCACTTTTCGCCTTCTCGCTTGCTGCCATTAATGTGGCAGCACAAGACGAGACGACAATCTATGGAAGTGTCGTTGCCTCCACACAGTGGCAAGACAATACCGGTCCCGGCATCTACTCCTTCAGTTCTAAGTCTGGTGGCTTCACTCCCGTGAAGATAGACAACCGACTTGCTGCACAGGGTGGTGGCGTTTATGCAAAGGGAAAATACTATTCCATAAATGCCGACACGCGAACACTAAATGTATATGATGCCGATACCTGGGAACTGCTTTCGTCGAAACCAGCCACCAATGTAGCTCTCGACCTTGCCTACGATCCTACTACCGACAAGATTTTCGGCTGTTTCTCTGAAGGAGGAAAACCTGTAATAGGAACTCTCGATCCGGAGACGGGAGGATATACGTTTATTTCAGACATAGAGAACACACTGACCGTATTGGTATGCACAACCGACGGTCAGCTGTATGGCGTGAGCGGTTCGCATCTCGTGAAGGTGAATAAGGAAACCGGTGTCTTCTCGTTTGTTGGCAACGTGGGTATTGAGGCAATGTATGCACAGTCGGCTACTGTCGACCCTACCACGGGCAAGTGTTATTGGGCATCCATGGAGGCAAACATGTCGTCGGTGCTTTACGAGATGGATCTGACTACTGCACAGCTTACGCAGTGCAGAACATTCACCGGAATGGAGGAGATAACCGGACTTTATATTCTGCCGCATGTTGCCGACGGAGCACCTGCGAGGGTGACCGACTTGAAGGCGACTTTCGAAAAAGAAAGTACTACAGGAACGGTTTCCTTTACTATGCCGTCAACGACAAAGGCTGGCGGTAAGCTCTCCGGAAATCTGTCGTATAGGGTAGAGGCTGGCAATGAGGTGAAAACCGGAACAGCTACAGCCGGACAGAAATTGTCGTTGCCGCTGACAGTAAACGAAGGACGCTGCAAGATTCTCGTAACTACAAGCAACACCAGTGGCGAGAGCGAGCGTACTGCAATATCCCTGTGGGTTGGAAAAGACACGCCGGCTGCCGTTACGGGAGTTAAACTGCAGTATACGAATGATAATATGCTCGGTCTATCGTGGAATGCTGTTGAAAAAGGCAAAAACGGCGGGTATATTGATGCCTCTAAGGTGAGATACCGCATTGTGCGCCAGCCTGATAATACTGTTGTGCAGGATAATTATCAGCAGACACAATATTCTGAGACTGCAAGTAGCACAACTCTTGCCAAGCGCTGGTATGAGGTAACCCCGTATGTTGACGGCGAGAGTGGCGATACGGCAGTATCCAACAAGGTGGTCGTTGGTCCGGGAAAGGATGTGCCTTACTCAGAAGACTTCAGTTCCGATGCTTCATTCGACTACTTCACCGTTCTGGATGCCAACAACGACGGCAAGACTTGGTATAGAAGTGGCGACGCACAGACTGCACAGTATGGCGGCGATGCCACGCAGAAAGCCGACGACTGGCTTATTCTGCCACCGCTGAAGGTGAGCAAGGCGGGCTACTACAAGCTGTCGCTTCAGGTGCGTTGCAACTCTGCCAATCCGCAGCTTCTGTCTATCGCCCTCGGCAGTCTGCCGGAAACGAAAGACATGAATACTGTGATATTGCCTGAGACAACAGTCGACACGAAGTTTGAGACGAAGACTGTTGAGGCTAAATTCGGAGTAAAGACCGACGGCAACTATTTCTTGGGTATTCATCTGGCGAGCAATGCTCTTATGCATTCCTTTGATATCGACAATATCCGTGTGGAACAGATTACCTCAAGCGATGCCCCGGCACAGCCAGCTAATCTCATAGTGAAGCCTGCAGCAAAGGGTGAACTGAAGGCTGAAGTGGAATTCTCTATGCCGGAGAAAACCATTGCCGGAGAGAATGTAGGCAAGCTGACGAAGGCTGAAGTTTACCGTAACGGCACTCTTCTGAAGAGCATAACGGATGCTGCATCACTTGTGGCTGGAAAGCGGACGGTGGTAAAAGACGAAAGTCCGCAGAACGGATTCAACAAGTATAAGGTTGTGGCATACAATGCCAGTGGAACAGGCGACGACGCTACCGTTGAAACCTATGTTGGCATTGACACGCCGGCAGCTGTAGAGAATATCGTTGTGGATGAAACAGAAGACGGCACCGTGGATATCAGTTGGGCGGCACCGCAGACTGGAGTTAACGGAGGATATATAAATGCCGAAAATCTTACGTATAGCGTGAAGAGAAACGGATGGCTCGAGATTGAAGGAACTCCAGGCAAGTGTGAAGTGAGGGATGTTATAGACGATCTTGGTGATGGCCAGCGTACCATCGGCTATACCATCACCGCTACGTCGACTGCCGGAACCAGTGTAGAGGCTTACTCGCCATATCTCTCCGTAGGACGTCCATACGAGACACCTTTCGTAGAGTCGTTTGCCAAGGGGCGTTCGGAGTATACGGAGTGGACTTCTTTCCCGGTAATGGGAGAGCGTAACTGGAGTCCGTCGAATAATACCGATGCTCAGGATGGCGACAACGGATATATCTCGTTCACCAATGTAGGCAGCGAAACGGCAGACCTTTTGCTGATGTCGCCAAAAGTGCGTATCGACAATACTGTTCACCCAATTCTCTCGTTCTACACCAAACATTCTGCCGTAGACGACAAGATGCAAGTGGAGGTTCATACCCATGATGGAAAGGTGGTTGATGTTCTCGATGTCGACCTTACCGCTGCCACAAGCGGATGGGAGAAACACGAGGTTGACCTGTCGGCTTATGCACAGTATCGTTATGTGCAGATTGGCTTCCGCACTGACAATGTAGCGAAAGATGATATGCTGTATCTTGACCGCATATCGGTTGTTGACCAGCTTGACCATAACCTTATGGCTGTTGGCTTGAAGGCTCCGCGCAGCATAAAGGTTGGAATGGAGAAAACGGTAACAGCCACTGTAAACAACGTCGGTATGCAGACGGCAAGTGGATATTCGGTGAAACTCTATAACGGCGACGAACTCCTTGACGTAAAGGAGGGCGCAGAGGTGAAAACCGAAAAGTCTGTAGATATAGACTTTACCGTAAAACCGGAGGTAAGACAGCTGCCTGCACTTAATCTCAAGGCGGTTGTGGAATATTCTGCCGACGAGAACCTGAAGAACAATACCGCCAGCATAGAGGTGCCGCTCGTGGCTCCTACTTATCCTGTTGCTACAGGACTTACCGGACAGTGGCAGGACAATGCCGTGGCTCTTACATGGAATGCTCCAGATTTGGATAATCTTGAGCCTGAGGCTTCTGTTGAAGATTTTGAAAGCTATGAGGCTTTCACGATAACCGACTTCGGAAAATGGACAGTAAACCACGTGGACGGACAGGACTATTCTATGGAGTTCATGACAAGCGACGGCAAATGGATTACTTATCCTCACAGTGGAGACGGAATAACTTTCCAAGTTATTGACCTCCCGCAGGTTAAGGCTACCGAGGCTGACGGATGGAGCTCCGTTTCGGGCAACAAGATTCTTATAGCGCCTTATACCGGCAGCAATAAGGACGACTGGTTTATATCGCCTGAACTCTACGGCGGCAAGCAGACGGTAAGAATAAGTGCCAAGAGCCTTAACAACTGTGGCTACGGACTGGAAAATCTTGATGTTTATTACTCTACGACGGGCAAGAACCCTTCAGACTTCGTTTCGGCTGGCATAATTAATGAATTGCCGGAATACTGGATGGAATATTCATTCAATCTGCCCGACGGAGCAAAGTATTTTGCCATCCGCGCCAAGGATATAAATTCTGCGCTCTTTATCGACGATATCGAATATATTCCGCTTGGAGCACCGGCTCAGCAGTTTGTCGTAAAGGGGTATAATGTATATAGAAACAGTGAGCTACTTACTCCTGCCCCCGTTGCCGTGGCAGCATACACAGATGCAACAGCCTCTCCGACAGGTAATTATTCTTATCGCGTCAGCGTGGTTTACGACAAGGGCGAGTCTGATTTCTCTTTACCGTTTACCATCGGTGAAACCGGCATTGGCAATATTGCTGCAGAGGAATTGCATATTACCGTGGCAGCCCATCGCATAATGATTGGCGGCATTGCCGGAAAGCATGTATTGCTGCTGTCTGTAGACGGAAAGCGCGTGGCTGACTTTGCCGGCAAGGATAGTGCAACTGTCTCTCTGCCAGCGGGATATTATATTGTCAAGGTAGACAGCAAGGCTGTGAAGGTGTTTGTGCCGTAAAGCCATGATGCTATAAATTTTTTATTGAAACAAACAACAAGAACGACAGATACAGCAGGTGCAACATTCTTATAGAATTAAAAACTCTAACCCCCCAATGTTGTATTTGTTGTATCTGTTGTTGTTTATTCTTCTTTCTGTTTTCATATTCTCATATTCTCATATTCTCATATTCTCACCATAACCATATAGCATGCGGTTCCCACAGCTATCGACAGCATAAGATTGCGCCTCCATAGGTGTACAGCCAGTGTGGTAACAACACCGGCAATCTGCGAAACGGCATCGGGGGAGAAGAAAACGCTGAAGAACGAGGGCTGACCGTCTAAATCCAAAGTTACCGCATTGCGAAGACAGTATACCACGAGCAACGCAAATACTGATGCAGGCAAAACTTTCCCCAAATATACGATATATTTCGGTGTGGGCTTTCCCGGTCGGAAGAGGAGGAAAGGCACGAAGCGAGTCAGCATAGTAGCCAATACACCGCAGGCTACGGTAATTATCTGTTGAGTAGCGGTCATACTGTGGCTCCTTTCTTTTTGTTGCGGATAATGGTGAGGAAGAAAAGCATCATTGTCATGCTCGGAAGGATAAACTTGTCGGCTCCGAAGATGATAAGGCATAATGATGAAATGGTGAGTCCTGACAGGGAACTGACGTGACTGTCCTCGCGCAGCCAGTTGTCGGCAAAGATGGCAGTGAACATTGCCGTCAGCACGAAGTCGAGTCCGTGGAGGTCGAAAGGAATCATTGCTCCGCACAATCCGCCCGCAGCAGCTCCCACAACCCAGTAAGTCTCGTCGAGCCACGTTATACACAGCAGATACCATCCGCGGTCAACGTTGGGAGGGATATGTGCAGAGCTCGTCATGGCAAACGTCTCGTCGGACATGCCGAAGATGAGAAAGAATTTCTTCCATCCCAGTCCTTTGTAGCGGTCGAGCATCGAGAGTCCGTAGAAAAGGTGGCGCGCGTTTACCATCAGCACCATCAAGAAAGTCTGTAGCGGACTGAAACTGCCCAGCAGCATATTTCCCAGCAGAAATTCCGCACTTCCTGCATACACCGTTATGGCGAGCAGCATAGGATACACGAAACTGAAGCCCAACTCGTGCATATATATGCCGTAGGTCAGTCCTAAGAATCCGTAGCCCGCCATGATTGGCAGCGAGGCATGGAATGCGTGTTTTAAAGCTTTTGTTCTTTTCCCCATATTCAGTAGTGCAAAGTTACTCACATTTCATGGAAAATCCGTTTTAGTAAATAATGAAACCAACTGTGGAAGGGTGAAAATAACATATTTGTGGTATGCTGCAGGATGGAGAGAGGAATATTACAAAGCTGTTACATTTCCTTTTTTTCGCAATATGAATGAGAGTATAGCGTTATAAGTAAAAATAACAGTTATGGGTAAGTTTATTATTGCATTTTTTCTAATCATAAGTATAAATATATCAGCTCAAACCGATAGTTCTTCCACAGTTGTCGACTCTCTTCTGCCAATGACGGAAACACCCGTGGAAAAGTTAAATACTATCGACAGGTTTACACACAGCAAACTGTTCCGGTCTACTTATATCAGCGTACCGCTAATAGTAGGCGGACTGATTGAGAAACATCAAGACACGAAATTCCGTAAGCTACGCAACGATTTCATGCCCAAGTTCCACCGCACGCTCGACAACTACACCCAGTTTGCCCCTGCGGCTATGATGGTGGGAATGAAGGCTGCTGGCGTGAAGAGTCGCTCCTCGTGGGGCAGAATGCTGTTGAGCGACGCACTGTCTACGGCATTGATGACGGCAACAGTACAGGGACTGAAACGCTCTACCAACGTGGTGCGCCCCGACGGCTCCGACAACCATAGCTTTCCGTCAGGACATACGGCAACGGCTTTCATGACGGCAACGATGCTCAGCAAGGAATACGGATATAAGAGTCCGTGGATAAGTGTAGGCGCTTACAGCGTGGCTACGGCAACGGGACTGATGCGCATGGCGAACAACAAACACTGGCTCAGCGACGTTATGGTGGGTGCCGGTATAGGAATTATGGCAACGGAATTCGGATATTGGCTTGCCGACCTTGTATGTAAGGACAAGGGACTGAATATCAGGGAGAAAGCAAACACCAACGACGATATAGACTCGGGGAGAAATTCCTTCCTTTCTCTCTACATGGGCTTCAATCTGCCACTGAGCAAATATGATCTCGATGAAAAAAATGTGTTCCAGACTTCTACCGGAACGACCATAGGTTTGGAAGGGGCATGGTTTGCCAACCGGTTTATAGGCGTAGGTGGAAGGGCATCGTTTTCTAACCTGCAGTATATTGTGAACAAAACCGATGCACCGGACAAGACCTTCAACTATTTTTCGACAATGGTGGGTCCCTACTTTTCATTACCCGTCACGAAGCGCTTTTCTATAGGCAGCAAGCTCATAGGAGGCGGCGTGTGGTATCCCAAGACTACAATAAATGGAATTCCTGTAGGAAACAACCATGGCTTTTCGTGCGGCTCCGGACTGTCGCTGAAATATGCCGTACACAATAGTCTTGCAGGCAGTATCTTTCTCGACTACAATATTCAGGCTCCGGCAAGCCATGGTAGTCGCGAATACATGCACGTCATGACGCTTGGAGCAAAGGTGGAACTGAGGTTGTAGAACACTGTGAAGAATGAGCAAAAAACTGTCGAAAATCCTCAGAAAAATCCAGAAGAAAGAAACGGAAAGAGAAAAAGAAACTTTTCCCCCTGCACCCCTTTATAAAGAAAAAGATAAAGAAAAAGAAAGAAGGAGGCAGAGAAGAGGAGGAGAAAAGAAAAAGAAGGCGACTTCTGAAAACGACCCCAAAAGAGCATAAAAAAACAAGCCGTTCGGAGCGTTTGGGGCAAACACCCGAAGCGTTTGGGCCAAACATCGACAGCGTTTGGGCCAAACATCAGAAGCGTTTGGGCTAAACACCAGGGGAATCTTTCCTCATGTGCAATATTTGGGGGATTGAGGTGACTCTTTTATTGGCAGCTTCTTCCCCCCTTGGGGGGACTGATGGGGGCTCTAAAAGCAAGAAAGACGACCTTTAATCAGCATTAATCACTCATAACAACTAATAATCAGCCATTGCCATTGCCGGATGTTGTACCTTTGCATCGTGGTTCAGAAACAATGCCTTCCCGAATGGCGCGCAACGGAAACAGAGGCAACGGCAAACGGACCGCAAGAGTTTATCAACAAATAATTTATAACCATTTAAAACACTAAAAATTATGTCAGCAGTAAAAAACGGAACTTTGTATTATCAGGTTTATCAGAACGCAAACGAGGGATCGGACAACTACAAGAAATGGTATGCCAGAGCAAAACACACCGAGACAGTAACCTTCAGTCAGCTAATCACCCACATGACGGAGCACAACGTCGGATATCCGCGAGGCGTGGTAACGGGAGTAATGATGTCGTTCGTCGACTGTCTGCTCGAAATCGTGGCACAGAGCAAGAAGGTACAGCTCGGAGACCTCGGAACGTTCTATCTCGGCATCAACACCAAGCCGGCAGACAAATACGAGGAATTCACGCCTGCAACCAACATCAAGAGTTGCGCCCTGCGCTTCCTCGCTTCGCAGACCAACGAGAACAACCTCTCGCGTGCAGCCTTCACCGCAGCGATGAGCTACAAGAACTTCAACTCGCTGATGAGCGAAAAAGACAAGTCGCTCGTGGATGATGCTAAGGTTAAGCTGAACAAGACAGAGTGATACTCTACGAGATTTGATGCCATGAAAAACTAACACACCGGTAACGAGCCAGATAAGTCATAACGGACTGTCTGGCCCGTTTTTCTTTATTCTGCCCAAAAGAAGACTGATGCTTTCAGCTCAAGAAACTTGAATATTTTAGAGAAACAAAAAGCCCAATGAATAAAATAAATTAGTAAAACTTGTAAATGCTAATTTTAATAGCTATCTTTGCATGATATATACATATTATATATAATAAAGGAAAATAAAAATATAACAATACAATGGAATACAACTTCAACGAGATTGAAAAGAAATGGCAACACCAGTGGGTTGAGGACAAGACCTACAAGGTGGCTGAAAACAAGGACAAAAAGAAATTCTATGTTCTTAATATGTTCCCGTATCCGTCGGGAGCCGGACTGCACGTGGGGCATCCGCTCGGATATATCGCTTCTGATATCTACGCAAGATACAAAAGGCTGAACGGCTTCAACGTGCTCAATCCTATGGGATACGACGCCTACGGACTGCCGGCAGAACAGTATGCCATACAGACCGGACAGCATCCGGCTATCACTACCGAGACGAATATCAACAGATACCGCGAACAGCTCGACAAGATAGGATTCTCGTTCGACTGGAGCCGCGAGATAAGAACCTGCGACCCGAAATACTACCACTGGACACAGTGGGCATTCCAGAAGATGTTCAACTCCTTCTACTGTCTGAAATGCCAAAAGGCAATGCCTATCGAAGAACTCGTAAAGCAGTTTGCCGAAAAGGGTAGCGCCGCTGCCGAGAACGTGGCAAAGAGCGAGGAACTATCCTTCTCTGCCGACGAATGGAACAGCATGACAGAGAAAGAGCAGCAGCAGACACTCATGAACTACCGCATTGCATATATCGGAGAGACAATGGTGAACTGGTGTGCCGGACTGGGCACGGTGCTTGCCAACGACGAGGTGGTTGACGGTGTGTCGGAGCGCGGAGGATACCCTGTGGTACAGAAGAAGATGCGCCAGTGGTGTCTAAGGGTGAGCGCATACTCACAGAGACTTCTCGACGGACTGAACACCGTGGACTGGAGCGACAGCATAAAGGAGACACAGAAAAACTGGATAGGACGCTCAGAGGGAACAGAGATGCAGTTTAAGGTAGCCGGACAGGATTGGGACTTCACTATCTTCACTACACGTGCAGATACTATATTTGGAGTAACATTCATGGTGCTCGCTCCAGAGAGCGAACTCGTGGAGAAACTCACTACCAAGGAGCAGAAAGCCGAAGTGGACGAATATCTCGCATACGTGAAGAAACGTACCGAACTCGACCGTATGGCTAACCACAAGGTTACGGGAGTGTTCTCAGGCTCGTATGCCGTAAATCCGTTTACGGGCGAGAATATACCTATCTGGATTTCAGAATACGTACTTGCCGGATACGGTACGGGAGCCATCATGGCAGTGCCGGCACACGACTCGCGCGACTATGCCTTTGCAAAGCATTTTAACCTGCCGATAATCCCACTTATCGAGGGTGCCGACGTTAGCGAAGAGAGTTTCGACGCCAAGGAGGGAACGGTTTGCAATTCGCCTGCTGAAGGAAAACAGACGGCTGACGGATTCTCACTCAACGGACTGTCGGTGAAGGAGGCTATCGCCGCTACGAAGAAGTATGTTACGGAGAAGGGAATAGGACGCGTAAAGGTGAACTACCGTCTGCGCGACGCCATCTTCTCTCGTCAGAGATATTGGGGAGAGCCGTTCCCTGTTTACTACAAGGACGACGTGCCGTATATGATTCCAGAAGAATGTCTGCCGCTACAGTTGCCGGAGGTTGACCAGTATAAGCCTACCGAGACTGGAGAGCCGCCATTGGGACACGCACAGAAATGGGCTTGGGATACGGAGAAGAAAGAGGTGGTAGACAAATCTCTCGTCAACAACACCACTGTCTTCCCGCTCGAACTCAACACAATGCCGGGATTTGCCGGTTCGTCGGCATATTATCTGAGATACATGGATCCGCACGACGACAAGGCGCTCGTTTCGAAAGAAGCCGATGAATACTGGCAGAATGTAGACCTATATGTGGGAGGTACGGAGCATGCCACCGGACACCTTATCTATTCAAGGTTCTGGAACAAGTTCCTCTTCGACCTCGGAGTGTCATGCAAGGAAGAACCGTTCCAGAAACTCGTAAACCAGGGAATGATACAGGGACGCTCAAACTTTGTTTACCGCATCAACAGCGACGACCACTCTAAGGCTCCAGTCTTCGTAAGTCTCAATCTGAAAGACAAATACGAGGTTACGCCAATCCACGTAGACGTGAATATCGTTCACGGCGACTTGCTCGACACTGAGGCCTTCAAGAAATGGCGCCCAGAATATGAGAATGCCGAGTTTATACTCGAAGACGGAAAGTATGTTTGCGGATGGGCAATAGAGAAGATGTCGAAGTCGATGTTCAACGTTGTCAACCCGGATATGATTGTAGAGAAATACGGTGCCGACACCTTGCGCCTCTATGAGATGTTCCTCGGACCGGTAGAGGCAAGCAAGCCATGGGACACTAACGGAATCGACGGTTGCCACCGCTTCCTGAAAAAACTGTGGGCTCTCTTCTATAGTCGCGACGGACAGTTCCTGCCTAACGACGAGGAGGCAACACCAGAGCAGCTCAAGAGCGTTCATAAGCTGATAAAGAAGGTTACTCACGACATTGAGCACTTCTCTTACAATACCAGCATCTCGGCATTCATGATTTGCGTTGGAGAGTTGCAGCAGATGAAATGCCACAACAAGCAGTTGCTGCAAGACGTTGTAGTTCTCATCGCACCGTTCGCACCGCATATCGCCGAGGAACTGTGGCATCAGCTCGGCAACACCGGCACCGTATGCGACGCCGAATGGCCTGTATGCAACGAGCAGTATCTCGTGGAAAGCTCTATGCAGCTTACAATCTCATTTAACGGAAAGGCACGCTACCAGAAGCAGTTCCCGGTAGATGCCGACAACGAGACGATAAAGAACGAGGTGCTCGCCGACGAAAAGAGCCAGAAATACCTTGAGGGCAAGCAGGTCGTAAAGGTTATCGTGGTTCCTAAGAAAATCGTGAACGTAGTAATAAAATAATATCTTTATACATTAATCCCTTCTCCTTCCTGCCCACAGGCAGTGGCGGGGAGGGGATTGATGGTTTTCTTGTATTATCCATAAAACTTAACACACCACTATGGCAAACATCAACATCACTGCCGATAAGAAGAAAAAGAACAGATTCCTTAGTTTTCTGAAAAGCGATACGGGGAAAATGGTAATGGGAGAGGCTCGAGACTATTTCAATATCACTCTCGGACTGATGCTGTATACCTTCGGGTTTACGGTATTCTTGCTGCCGTATGAGATAGTAACCGGAGGTATTGCCGGTATCGGAGCCATTATCTTCTATGCCACGAAATTCCCGGTGCAATGGACGTTCTTCATCATCAACGCAATACTTATCGTGGCGGCGCTGAAGGAACTCGGACTGAAATTCCTTGCCAAGACGATTTATGCCACCTTTGCTATCACGGTAATGCTCGACCTGGCGCAGAAGGTTGTGGAAATGCCCGACGGGACTTTTTATAAACTCATGGGCGACGGAAACGACTTCATGTCGCTCATCATCGGATGTATGCTCACGGGAACGGCTCTTGCCATTGTATTCTTGAGCAACGGCAGCACGGGAGGAACGGATATCATTGCCGCCGTGGTCAACAAGCACCACAACGTGTCGCTCGGTAAGGCGCTCATTATGGTTGACCTTGTCATTATCGGCAGCTGTCTGGCAGTAGACAGCTTCGGACCATTCCCGGTAAGATGTCAGAAGGTGGTGTTCGGACTTTGCACGATGTTCATAGAGTGTAACATGCTCGACTTTGTGATGAGCTGGCAGAGGCAGTCGGTACAGTTTATGATTTTCTCGAAGAAATATCAGGAAATCGCCAATGCCATCGCCAAGCAGACCGACCATACAATGACTATCCTCGACGGACATGGCTGGTATTCCGGTCATCCAACGAAGGTTATCTGTCTTATGGCAAAGAAGCGCGAGAGTGTTATTATATTCAGAATAATTAAATCCATCGACCCGAATGCCTTCGTGAGCCAGAGCAGCGTACAGGGTGTTTTCGGCGAGGGCTTCGACCCGATAAAAGTAGAGGTGAAAAAGGACAAGGCGGAAGAAAAGGCTGAGTAATCGGAGTTTCATAACTCCCATAACTCCAATAACTCCCATAACTCTCAGTCCTCTCAGTTCTCCCCCAAAATCCCAGAATTCAATAAAAATAATAAAATGAAAATAGTATTTGCAACTAACAACAAGAATAAGCTCTCTGAGATTAGAGCCATTTTAGGAGACAGTTTTGAGGTTCTCTCCATCAACGACATCAACTGCCATGTTGACATCCCTGAAACCGGAAAGACTCTTGAGGAGAATGCCGCCATCAAGGCGGAATACGTATATAGAAATTATGGACTGAGCGTCTTTGCCGACGACACCGGACTGGAGGTGGAGGCTCTCGACGGAGCTCCCGGCGTATTCTCTGCGCGCTATGCCGGAGGTGAGGGGCACGACAGCGAAGCTAACATGAAAAAACTGCTGCATGAACTCGATGGGAAAGTCAACAGAAAGGCACAGTTCCGCACCGTCATCGCCTTCATCCATTCAGAAGAAGGGGAGAGCGGCGGCATGCCTGAACCGATACTCTTCGAGGGCGTTTGCAAGGGGGAGATTATTAAGGAAAAAAGAGGTAGCTCCGGGTTTGGATACGATCCCGTTTTCATGCCCGAAGGATACAACGAGACGTTTGCTGAACTGGGCAACGGGATTAAAAACAAGATATCCCACAGGGCAAAGGCTGTGGAAAGCTTTGCAAAATATCTGAAGGAAAATAAAGAGTAGAATACAGGGTATTAAATCCGGAACTTGAATAATATAACTGGCAGTTGACAATAAATATTAAAACTGTCAGTTATATTATATATAAACATATACATTATTTTATGCGCAGAATAATCAGAACTATAATATCTCTAACGGTAGCTTTCGCCGCCAATGCCAATGCCGACACCTTCGACAACTGGAAGGCGTACATGGCTTACGGTAATATCACAGACATTGAGCCGGCTGGGAAAATGGTATACGTGCTTAGCTCTAACTCGCTGTTCTCATACAACAGCAACGACGGGAGCGTTACTGCATACAACAAGGTGTTCCCGCTCAGCGACTGTACCATATCAAAGATAACATGGAACAGCAATATCAAAAAGCTTGCCATTGCATACGACAACGGAAATATCGACCTGCTCGACAATAACGGAAAGGTGGAGAATGTTGCAGGATATAAAGACAAGACAATGACTGTGGACAAGACCATCAATAATGTTGTTGCCGACGGAAACCTTGCTTATCTTTGTACTGCCTTCGGACTGGTTCAGGTTGACATGAGCGGAGCTTATATCCGGGAAACTTTCAATATGGGGAAGAATGTAACGAACTGCGCCATAAAGGGTAATGACATTTATATCCAAACCGGTGAAGGAATATATAAGGGAAACGTTAACGATAATCTCGTTAACCCGGCAAGCTGGAAGAAAAGCTATGACGATGTTGACTTCAGTCATGCCAACGACATCAGTGTTACCACCGACGACGGATACACCCGGTATTATACGTACGACAAGACGAACAAATGCTACTGGACTAACCAGAAGGACCAGAAGTTGCAGGCGTATACCATAACTGCCGACGGCACAAAGACGGTAATAAAGCAGGACATCATTCCAGATGCTCCGCTCTATAACGTCTTCGGATTCATGACCGTACAGAACAACAAGTTGTATGCCTGCAACGGTGGCGAATGGGACTCGAATATACCTGCCGCAATACAAGTTTACGATCCAAACAACGAGGCATGGCAATTCTACGACGGCGAAGGAATAGAAGAAAATTATAACGTAAAATTCAACGACATCCTGTGTCTCGCCGTAGACCCGCGCGACGACAGTCATGTAATGGCTGGAAACCAATACGGAATACTTGAATTCAAAGACGGTATAGCCATTAACCACTACGACAGAAAGAACAGTCTGATAACTCCTATCGCAAACTTCAGCGACAGGTACCAGATTATAACATCGATGTTCTACGACAGCAATGCAAACCTGTGGATTTCCAACTCTTCTGCTGAGAATAAACGACTCATCGTTTATACAGCCGACAACAAATGGACGGCACCCGAAAAGCAGTTTGATGCCTCGCAGGCGGTAAACTCCAAGATTATGATGGACAGGAGCGGAAGAATATGGATCTCCAGCGGAAGATATGGCGGAAACGGTGTTTTCTGCTATTCGGCAGACCTCAACAACCTCTACTCCTATACCAACTTCACAAACGAAGACGGTTCGGCTATTGGAACGATGGAATTCCTCCGACAGGTGGTGGAAGACAAAGACGGGAACATCTGGGTGGCAACAAGCAACGGACTGCTCACGCTGACTCCAGAATACCAGGCTAATCCGGCTCTCGGATTCTATCAGGTGAAGGTGCCGCGAAACGACGGTACTAACTATGCCGACTATCTGCTCTCGGGAGCCAACATCACAAGCATTGCCGTGGACAATGCCAACCGCAAATGGGTGGGGACATACAATAACGGAGTGTATGTGGTAAGCAGCGACAATATGGTGCAGGAGGCCCATTTCAAGGCAGAAGACTCTTATCTGCTTTCCGACAAAATACAGTATATCACAATAAATCCCGTAAGCGGAAGAGTATATATCGGCACAGACAAGGGATTGTGTTCCGTGGAGAGCAATGCAAGTCAGACTTTCGACAGTATGGACAAAGACAACGTTTGGGCTTACCCGAATCCAGTGAAGCCAGACTATACAGGACTTATCACCGTGGTCGGCCTCTCATACAATGCCGACGTGAAGATTACTACGACAAACGGAGTGCTCGTGGCACAGGGCAGAAGCAACGGCGGATCATTTAAATGGGACGGCAAAGACTTGAAGGGTAAGCGCGTGGCAAGTGGCGTGTATATGGTAAACACCGCTACGGAAAGCGGAGAGAGCGGAACGGTATGCAAAATCGCCGTGATAAACTGACGACACAAGTATTTTGAAGACTAAAGAAGAGAACTGGTGAAAAATATTCATAGAATTATCCTCGTGGCAATTATTGCCGCAATAGTTGCATTCAACTATTACGGCGAATATTGTGCACACTGCGACGGATATGGATGGGACGGATGCTTTACATACAGGGCAATGGTCTTAAACGGATGGGACGAATATGCTTCGGGCTGCATCAGCGATTACCATTCCCACAGAATGCTGCATTTCTTAATAATACATTATATAATAAAAGCCTTGTCGCTGCCGTTCTCTCCACATAATGTGATGCTCACATGCAGCATTGCGAATACCGTTATGCTTGCAGTTGCCGTTTTCTTCTTTTTCAGAATATCTAATAAGGAAGGATGGAAAAGAAGGACGGAAATAATTGTGTTTTCCTTTTTATTCTTTAATTTCCATGTGCTGAAGTTTATGGGCTACTGTCCGGTAATGACCGATATGCCAGCCTTTGCCCTTTGCGTAGCATTGGTATATTATTGTGTTTCGAAAAATAAGGTGGCGGTTGTCGTTACCGGACTGATAAGTGTTGTGGTGTTTCCTATCCTGTCGCTCATGGCTTTCCTTATGCTCTGTCTGCCGGATGAGCCGCTGAGGAGCTTCTCTGACAAGGAAAAAGATAAGGAAGGGTATAACGCAAACAGAATTCTTAATGCCACGATGCGCTGCCTTATAACAGTATGGCTGCCATTAGCCTTCGTGGCATACATATTCTTCAGATTATACGTTAAGAACGTTGGCGACTACAAATCGGTATTCATCGCGCGCTATCCTGAGAACATATATATATCTGCAGCGGCAATATTGGCATACGTAATATTCTATTGGTTTGCCACAAGCCCACTGCAAGTAGACTTTCTTGCAATGCTAAAACCTTTTAGGGAACGGCGCCGCATCTTCCTTTCCATTGTTGCCGTTGTAGCATTCGTTGCTATATACACATTGCCCACAGTGTTATGCTATAAGGGAAACTTCTCGCTCGTAAACGAATTCGCACAAATATGTCAGTTCCCTGCCACCGACATTCTTATTTTCCTCGAGACTCCGTTCGTATATCTTGGTTTGGGATTTGTCTTCCTTATGATTAAATGGAAGAGTGTTTGCCGGGAAACGATGGCGCGCGGCACGGGAGTATACGCCATTCTGATACTTGCCGTTGTCTTCCTTGCGGATATCGAGACGAGAAAAATAATATACTTCTATATCTTCCTGTTGCTGATGCTTGCCAAGGTTATTGAGAAACTGAATATAAGCAGGGCGCGGGCTATTACCATTGTTGCAATACAGCTTTTCCTCTCCTTTTTCTGGTTTCGCATAAATGTGGACGGGATAAAAGAAGCGTTTGCAACATACGACAATGAGGTGTATATGCAGATGCCGGCTCAAAGGTATTATATGTTCCAGGGACCATGGCAGTCGCACGAGATGTATCTTACCTTCATGTTCGTCGCACTGATTTTCTTTTTCGCCTACCGCGGCATACTTAAAACTGAAAGCAGCTGCGGAGAAACGGAAGAGAACAATAAGACAGAAAACAATAAACTGAAATAAAAAGATAGCAAAATTGCCACTATATAATAAGGAATAAAGGAAACGGCAAATGAAAACGATAAAACGACTTACTTTAATTTATATAATACTGCTGGCCACTTTCACAGTCCTGATAACGGCAGTGTTCTGCATCCCCACATCGCTCGTAAGAGAGAATGTGGAGAAATCCGCCATGCAGATAGAAAAAGACGGACTGTGGTATAAGCCGCTCGGAATATATCTTTTCCAGATAGACAACATGACCGACTGCCAGATGCTTCGCATGAATGCTTCGGCAGACTCCAGCAGACCGGTGTGGGCTGCCATGATGGCGGAACAATACGAGAATGTTTCTGACTCACTGCATCCTTACTATGAAGTAGTAGAAAACACGAAATACATTGCTCATACAGGCAGAACCAGTTCTGACCAATATTCCAACTATGCCCGCTACTGGCATGGCTATCAGATTTTTCTGCGCCCTCTGCTGACGGTATTCAGCTATCATACGATTATCGTCATAAACTATATCCTCTTGTCGCAGCTGATACTCTTCGTGATATATGCGTCATACAGGGCAATGAATGGCTTGTTTGCCATAACGTTAGGGGCAAGTCTTATAGCTACAAACATCTTTATCGTGCCACTCGCACTGCAGTTCAGCACCTGCTACTACATAGCTCTGTTGGGAATGGCATTGCTGATGATGAGGCAGGAATATGCGAGCGATAAGACAAAATGCCTGTCGTTGTTTTTTATCATCGGCGGCATAACCTCGTATATGGATTTTCTTACCACTCCTATATTAACGCTTGGAATGCCACTGGTTGTAATGATGGCAATCAGGAAGAGAATGAAGAGGGATGGAAAAGGATTCCTGTCGGACTTTAATACAATTCTTTCCAACAGCGTGGCATGGGGCGCTGGATATTCATTGCTGTGGATTTCGAAATGGATAATAGGAAGTTTGCTTACCGGCTATAACATCTTTGATTCGGCTATGACGAACGCCAAGTTGAGAATTGGCGATACTATAGTATTTGGAGGTAAGGAGATGGCGCTGTCAGACTTCATGAGAATGGTGTTCGACAGGGCTTGTGCTGTGGTTAGCGTGTATGGCATAATTCTGTTTATACTTGCAGTCGTCGCCGTCATAGCGATATATATTTACTGCCACCGCCGGCAGACAAGGCTATACGGATGGTTCCTTGTCATCGCCATTATGCCGATAGTTTGGTTTGCCGTGATGAAGAACCATTCCTTGCAGCATATCTTCTTCACATGGAGGGATTTCCTGCTCACCGTATGGTGTGCAGCATTATATATTTGTCTAACACTTAGAAAACCGAGAGCTATATGAAAACTGCCGTTCTTATTCCTTGTTATAACGAGGCTCTGACAATAGAAAAGGTCGTAGGCGACTTTAAAAAGGCTCTGCCAGAGGCTACCGTATATGTTTATGACAACAACTCTACCGACGATACTGCCGCTATTGCCGAGAATGCCGGTGCCGTGGTGAGGAGGGAGCTGCGCCAAGGCAAGGGCAACGTGGTGAGGAGCATGCTGCAGGATATCGATGCCGACTGCTATCTGCTGGTGGATGGCGACGATACTTATCCGGCAGACAGTGCCCGGGAAATGTGCCGACTGGTAGAACTGGGGGTGGATATGGTGATTGGCGACCGGCTGTCGGCTACGTATTTCACGGAAAACAAACGTCCGTTCCATAACGAAGGAAACCGTCTTGTACGCTTTCTTATAAACAAGATTTTCAAGAGCAACATCCACGACATCATGACGGGCTACCGTGCGCTGAGCCGCAGCTTTGCAAAGAATTTCCCTATCCTCTCGCGCAACTTCGAAATTGAAACGGAGATGACTATTCATGCGCTCGACAAGAATTTCCTGATAAAGGAAGTGAAGATTGACTATCGCGACCGCAAGGAAGGCAGTGAGTCGAAGCTCAACACTTACGTCGACGGCATAAAGGTGGTTGGAACCGTATTCAGAATGTTTCGCGACTATCAGCCGCTGAAGTTCTTCAGCATAATAAGTCTGCTGCTGCTATTGGTATCGCTGCTGCTCTTCGTTCCTGTCTTCATGGAATATATGCAGACGGGACTCGTGCCGCGTTTCCCTACTCTCATCGTGAGCGGCTTTATCGGCATAGCAGCCCTGTTGACGTTCTTCTGTGGCGTGGTGCTCGAGGTGATGACAAAGAAACACAGACAACTCTATGAACTGATGCTGCTGAGGAAGAATTAAAGATTGAAAAAAGGAAAGATTGAAAGATTGAAAAATGAGGCGAAAACAATAAACAGGAAAAGATTATTGACTGAAATAAAGGCGCCAAAAAAACAGAAGATGGAAAATCATACTAAAATAAGGATCAATATGGCAGACTGGGCAAAGGCTGTCGCCATCTATCTCGTCATACTGAGCCATACCGCAGTGGCAAGACCCATTGCCAACTATGCCTTCATGGTAGAAATCCCGCTTTTCTTCTTCATGTCTGGATATCTCTTCAGGTTTGAGAGAAACCCTCAGTTCAAACCCTTCTTTAAGAAGCGTTTCCGTCAGATAATGGTGCCATACTTCTCCATAAATGCCGTAACCTATCTCTTTTGGCTCCTCGTGGGTAGGCATTATGGGGCAGACAGCAGCATCGGCATTCCGACATGGAAACCATTGGTCGGCATATTGACAGGCGACAGTAGTTTGCTTTACCATAATGCCACGATGTATTTCTTCACCACGCTCTTCAACGTAGAAATCCTGTTTTATATTATTTTCAGAGGCAGACGATTCTCTGCAAGAATTGCCGTAACACTCTTGTTTGCCGTTCTTGGCGGCATAGACTATTATTATAATCCCATCGTCATACCATTATCCATAAGCCACACACTCGTGGCAATGGTATTTTATTCCATAGGTCATGAAATGCGCAGTTGTAGGGTTTTCAACAATTTTATCAACAGTCATTCAGTAGCAAACGCAGTAGTAAAGCTATCCATGGCCCTTGTTTTATTCTCCGTTAGCATCATTCTTTTCAAAATAACAGGAGCCGTAAACCTTCAGAAGAGAGAGTTCTCGTTCTATCCATTGTATTTTGCCGAAACGTTTGTCGCTATATCCTTCATCGCTACAGTATGCTCCATACCGTCAGCATTGCCGGTAGTAATAAAAAAGATATCCACAAACACCCTTTGGCTGTGTGGATATCATTTAATGATATTTACCTTTATAAAAGGCTTTCTTGTATTCGTGTTGAGGATGGATATATCTATGCTCGACAACAGTATTCTTCCCAATATATTATTCTCGCTGTCTGCTTTGGCAATATGCCTATGTGGCATTAAAATCCTTCGCAGTATAAGGTTGAAAGGGATATTGAGGAAATGAAAGATTTAAGAAAATATATCGGATTTTACCCTCACACCCTCACCAATAGCCCTGAAAGTCCCTGTTTATCGACGTTTCAAGGTGTGAGGGTAAGTGTGAGGGGTGTGAGGGTAGATGTGAGGGTAATATTACGGTAAAAGCAACATTATCCATTTTGTGCACCTTTTGTCCCTTATTGCTGCACCTTTGGTGCAGATACCTTGCACCAGCAGTAAAGCATATAAACGATATCCACAAGTATGCCGTACGGCTAAAATGATATGTTGCTTTTGTAGATTATAGCATCAGTTTCTTTGCAAATTCCCAAATCACGATGCCTGCCGTTACCGATACGTTCAGCGAGTGTTTAGTGCCAAACTGTGGTATCTCCAGACAGCAGTCGCTCTGGTCTACTACCTCCTGGTGTACCCCCTTCACCTCATTGCCCATAACAACGGCAAAGCCTTTGTATTTATTCGTGTCGGGAGTGTAGCTTTCGAGCATCGTGCTACCTTCACACTGCTCCACGGAGCAAACCTCATACTGCATGCTGTGGAGTTCAGCCACCGCCTCCGTTGCCGTTTTGAAGTATCGCCAGTCCACACTGTCTTCGGCTCCGAGTGCCGTCTTGTGAATCTCCGGCATCGGCGGTTGCGCCGTTATTCCGCATAGCCACACGCCCTTGATGCGGAAGGCGTCGCCGCTGCGGAACACGGAACCCACGTTATGCAGTGAGCGCACATCGTCGAGCACCACGATGAGGGGCATCTTCCGGCTTTCCTTGAAGTCCTCCACCGTCATGCGGTGCATCTCTATCGTCTTCAGCTTTCTCATTCCTTTATGCCTTTTTATCATGCTTGTTCATAGAAGTTTTACTTCCCCTCCCCCGCCTCCCCTTAACAGGGGCGGAGCGGTTACCCTTATTGCTCATAAGAAAGTTCTGTCAAGGCAAACTAATTATTTTTGCAGTCAGACTAACTAATTTCCTTTGCAGTCAGATTTAACTAATTTCCTTTGCAGTCAGACTAACTAATTTCCTTTGCAGTCAGACTAACTAATTATTTTTGCAGTCAGACTAACTAATTTTCTTTGCAGTCAGATTTAACGATTTTCCTTTGCAGTCAGGGCAAACTGCTCCTCCCCTGGAAGGGGAGGCGGGGGAGGGGAAGTAATAACTTTATTAATAATATTCATTTCCTTTCTCTCCCCCCTTGGGGGAGTTGGAGGGGGCTTTGGCTTTTATCCTTTCACTTTAAACGCCAGTGCATACATGCGGATTTGCTTCACCATGGCGAGCAGTCCGTTGGAGCGGGTAGGCGAGAGATGATCCTTCAGTCCGATGCGGTCGATAAAATAGAGGTCGGCATCGAGAATCTCCTGTGGCGTGTGTCCGCTGAGCACGCGGATAAGCAGGGCTATGATACCCTTCACGATGAGGGCGTCGCTCTCGGCAGTGAAGATAATCTTGCCGTCCACATAATCCGCCTGTAGCCACACGCGGCTCTGGCATCCGTCGATAAGGTTGCTCTCGGTTTTGTATTTCTCGTCGAGAGGTTTCTGTTCGTTGCCCAGGTCGATGAGCAACTGGTATTTGTCCATCCAATCGGTGAAATCGGAGAACTCTTCTATTACTTCGTCTTGAAGTTCGTTGATTGTCATAGTTGTTTTTTTATTTTATTTTGGGAGGACTGGGAGAATTGGGAGTCCTGGGAGAACTGTTAGAACTGTTAGAACTGTAAGCTATAGGACTACTAATTCCTCATTCCTAATTCCTCATTCCTAATTAGTTTAAAGAGTTTGTCGCTCGGACGAACCTTTGCCGGCACAGGCATCGACACGCGCTGCCCCTTGAGAGCCTCGTCGACAGGTTTGAGGTCGTAGCGAATCTCATCGGCAGTCATGTAGACAACACCCGTCGTAGGACCGGTGATGAGCAGTTTGTCGCCCTTCTTGATGTCGGCAGCCTCGATGGCAAACTCAGCCACACCGAGCTTTGAGAAATATTTCACGCCCTTGCCCACGTATACTTTCTTCTCCGTGGCACACGAGCCATAGTTCTTGTTCCATTCGCCGAGCTTCTGTCCCAGATAGTATCCGTCCCAGAAGCCGCGGTTGAACACGGTGGCGAGTTTCTTGTCCCACTCGTCTTTCTTCTCCTCCGTGAAGGTTCCGTCGATTACGCTCTGTATTGCCTCCTTGTAGCATCTCACCACGGTGTACACATACTCCGGTCCGCGAGCCCTGCCTTCAATCTTGAACACTCTCACTCCGCTCTTCATCATACGGTCGATGAAACGCACGGTTTTCAGGTCTTTCGGACTCATCACATACTTGTTGTCAATCTCCAGCTGCGTGCCCGTCTCGTTGTCGGTAACGGTGTATGAGCGGCGGCACAGCTGTATGCATTCGCCGCGGTTGGCAGAGCGGTTGGCATTGTCGAGACTCAAGTAGCACTTGCCGCTGATTGCCATGCACAAGGCTCCGTGGCAGAACATCTCGATGCGCACCGGCTTGCCCGACGGACCGCAGATGTTTTGTTCCTCGGCAAGGCGATGAACCTCTGCCACCTGATTCATGTTAAGTTCGCGGGCGAGCACCACAACATCGGCAAACTGGGCGTAGAACTTCAGAGCTTCAACGTTAGAGATGTTGAGCTGGGTGGAGAGGTGAACCTCCTGTCCAACCTTGTTGCAATAGGTCATCACCGCCACGTCGCTGGCTATCACGGCAGATATGCCGGCCTCTTTTGCGGCATCCACAATCTCGTGCATCAGCGGGATGTCTTCGTTATATATAATGGTGTTCACCGTCAGGTAGGTCTTAATGCCGTGCTCATTGCATGTGGCGGCAATCTCGCGAAGGTCGTCGATAGTGAACGTGCTTGCCGAATGGGCGCGCATATTCAGCTTCTCTATGCCGAAGTAGATAGAGTCGGCACCTGCCTGAATGGCTGCTGCAAGGCTTTCGCGGGAGCCCACGGGCGCCATTATCTCAAAGTCGTTTATGTTATAATCCATTTTGAATTCGCTTATCTTTCCTGTCTCGTTTATAATGTTTCGTGGGAAGTGTAAAGTTTATCGGCAGTGTCATTCTTGTCTTTATAAACTTACCGTTTTTCCGTCCTGGTTCCCAATTGGGCATTCCGTTGACCAACCTTAATGCTTCTTGCGACAGACTGTCATTTATGCCGTCAACAACATTCGCACCTGTTATAGTTCCGTCTTTCTGAACAATGAAAACAACAACGACTCTTCTCTGAAGTCCTATTCTTGCTGCATCTTCCGGATATCTCAAGTTATCTTTGATATACTTTCTGAGCATTTCCTTACCACCAGGGAAAGAAGCCCTGACCCTTGTTGAATCTATAGTCTCGTCAGTTGGAACATTTAAACAATTTATGCCATATCCACTGGATTCCATTCCACAGGATATGACATTTCTTTCGTTTGAAGCAGCTGTCGCCGACATACCGATGGTCAAAATCAATACTGTCAGCGACAACTGCTTTTTTATTGCTGATATATTCATATAATAATTTGACATTCCCTACTTCACTTCCCAAGTGTCGTTCGTCTCGAGCAGTTCCATAAAGTTATGATATTTCTTCTTGCCCTTAACGTCTTCAATCTGCTCAGCCACGGCAGTCTCGTAGGTAGGAGCCTCCACGTCGCGGATAACGCCGAGAGCAACGGGGAAACCATGCTCGTTGTCCATCATGGCAAGCTTCAGCTGCAGGGTGTTGTCCTCGCAGTGGGCATCATGAACAAGGATATCCTTCTCCGTTATGCCGTTCTCGCCAATCTTCACAACCTTCAAGCCGAAGCCCTCCTGAACGAGACCATACTCGTTGTTCTCGCCGAAGATGAGCGGCTCGCCGTGCTTCACGTAGATGGCATTCTTCTTTCTGCCCTCACTCTTGTAGATGGAGTCGTAGGCTCCGTTGTTGAAGATTACGCAGTTTTGCAGAATCTCGCATACCGAAGCACCCTTGTGTTGCTTTGCTGCCTTCAGAATCTCCACTGTGCCGGCAGCATCGGTTGCCACGGCACGGGCAAAGAAATGTCCTCTCGCTCCGAAGCATAGCTCTGCCGGGCGGAACGGGTCCTCAACGGTGCCGTAAGGTGATGACTTGCTGACGAAGCCGCGCGGACTAGTAGGTGAATACTGTCCCTTGGTGAGTCCGTAGATACGGTTGTTCAGAAGTATCATGTTGAGGTCGATGTTTCGGCGCATGGCATGGATGAAGTGGTTGCCGCCGATGGCGAGACCGTCGCCGTCGCCGCTAATCTGCCAGATGGTAAGATTAGGGTTTGCCACCTTTGCACCGGTGGCGATGGCTGCCGCACGACCATGGATGGTCTGCATGGCGTATGTATTGACGTAATAAGGCAGGCGGCTTGAGCAGCCGATACCCGAAATTACTGCTGTTTCATACGGTGGAACGCCTAATTCCGCCATCGCCTTATGGAGCGAAGCCAGGAAGAAATGGTCACCGCAACCCGGACACCAACGTGGCTGTCCTTTTTTGTAGTCGGAAGCTGTGAAGCCCCCCTCATTCCCCCCAAGGGGGGAGGTGCCTGCCATATTACATTTATTTGTTTCCATAATAATTCAAGTTTTGCTTAATGATGTTTATTACACCCTCTATATTACCTATCACTTCATCGTTTGTAAATCTGATTACTTTATATCCAAGAGTGTTCAGTCTTTTTGTTCTCTCTTCATCACTTATTTGCTGTTGTGGTAAAGAATGGTAACCTCCATCCAACTCTATAATGAGTTTTTCCTCGATACAGATAAAATCTGCAATAAAGATATCTATTATATGTTGTCGTCTGAAGGAACACCCCAAAGACTTACCCCGAATATATTGCCACAGGATTCTCTCTGCCATAGTAGGATTCTTCCTGTTATTCTTGGCAAAATCCCTAAGCAAGGAATAGAACCAAGGATCAGATGTGCAATACGAAAAGCTCATGCTGATATTGTTATCAGCAGCTCTTCCCCCCTTGGGGGGATAAGAGGGGGGCTATAGCTTTTACCAATTCACTTACAACAAACGGCTGGCCTTTAACTTGGTTGAATTGATATATTTTTTCACCTTCTACCTTACTGCGCAGGTATGCAGCAAGCTGACCGAGGTTCTGCTCGGCAACTACCACCTTCTTGTATTTCGTCAGCACCTCTGCCGTGTTCTTTGGCAGCGGGTTGATATACTTGAACTGTGTTGAAGCAACCTTGTAGCCCTTCTTGCGGAGTTCTTCCATTGCCGTAAACAGATGGCCGTAAGTTCCGCCGAAGCCAACGATAAGCAAGTCGGCATCATCCTTGTCGCCAAGCACCTCAAGGTCGGGCACCGGAATACGCTCCACCTTGCCCGCTCTCAGTCGGCACATCTTGTCGTGGTTCTCCGGATCGGTAGAGATGGCTCCCGTGTCGCCGTCCTTCTCCAGTCCGCCGAGGATATGAGTGTATCCCTCCTGTCCGGGAATTGCCCAGTAGCGCACGAGCGACTCCTCGTCGCGCTTGTAAGGAGTATAGTTGCCCTTCATCTCCGCCGTGGCGTAGTGAGGGTGAATCTCCGGCAGTTCGTCGATATTAGGCAGTTTCCATGCCGCCGAACCGTTTGCCACGTATGCATCGGTGAGCAGGATAACCGGAGTCATGTGCTCAAGGGCAATCTTTGCAGCCATGTATGCGGCATCGAAGCAGTCGGTTGGACTTGTTGCGGCTATTACAGGCATCGGAGACTCTCCGTTTCGTCCGTAGAGAGCCTGCAAGAGGTCTGTCTGCTCGCTCTTCGTAGGCAGTCCGGTAGAAGGACCGCCGCGCTGCACGTCAACGATAACCAACGGCAGCTCGTCGATAACGGCGAGGTTCATTGCTTCCGACTTGAGGCAGACGCCAGGACCTGATGTAGATGTTACGGCAAGAGCTCCGGCAAACGATGCACCGATGGCACTCGCACAGCCCGAAATCTCATCCTCACACTGCACGGTAGTAACGCCGAGCGACTTGTGTTTAGCAAGTTCGTGAAGAATGTCGGTCGCCGGGGTGATAGGGTAGGAGCCAAGGAACAGTTTCAGTCCTGCCTTCTCAGCGGCAGCGATGAGTCCGTATGCCGTAGCCTTGTTTCCGGTGATGTCCATATAGCGACCCTTCACCTTGTTTTTCGACTCTATGCGGTAAGTGGCAGGCACACCGGCATGAACATTATGTCCATAGTCGTATCCGGCATTCACTACCTTTATATTATTTTCTGCAATCTGCGGTTTCTTGGCAAATTTCTCTCTTAGGAAGTTCTCTACCAGCGATACGTCGCGGTTGAAAAGCCAGCAGACGATACCGAGTGCAAACATGTTGCGGCACTTCAGGATTGCCTTGTTGTCCATACCGGAATCGGCAAGACAGTCTTTCACCATCTTTGTGATAGGACAAGCCACTACTCTATCCTCGTCGATGCCCATTTCTGCAAGATAGTTGTCGGTTTTAAACTCAGCCTTCTGCAAGTCTTTCGGTCCGAAGCTGTCGGTGTCGATGATGACAGTAGCCTGTGGCTTGGCATACTTTAGCTGGGTCTTCAACGCTGCGGCATTCATTGCTACCAATACATCGCACTTGTCGCCAGGGGTATATACCTTTCCCTCGCCGATATGCACCTGGAATCCAGATACACCGGTCAGCGAACCTTGCGGGGCACGGATGTCTGCCGGATAGTCCGGGAACGTTGATATACCGTTGCCGATGGTGGCTGAGACCGTGGAGAAGATGTTGCCGGCGAGCTGCATACCGTCGCCGGAGTCGCCAGAGAAGCGTACTACAACCTGCTCCAACTCTTTTACTTCCAAATTTTCTGCCATAAAATTCAGTATTAATTATTTTACTATTTAGGATAGTCGATAAAAGTGTTTTCCATTTCGCCTGCCGTTCTTAGAACGGACAACAGTGTAACGGATAATGCAAAGTTCGGAAACTTTAATGAAAGCGCAAAACTTTTTGATACAAAACTTTGCTTGTAGACCGAAGTTTTGTATAAAAATACTTTCATTATGACAATAGGTGTACATATACATACACCTATTGCCATGTTGTTATATCAATTTTTTATAAATATCCAAGACTTGTTGTGCCACGTCGTTTCCTTCAAATCTTGTAACATACTGCTGGCTTTTCTCTATTCTCTCCTCTCTGCCTTCGGCTCCTACAAGCACTTGCTGTATGGCATCTGCCATACCCTGCACGTCGTCGGGACTGACATACAGCGAGTATCTTCCGCCTGCTTCTTCCAAGCAGCTTCCAGTACATGCCACTACGGGCAGTCCGCTCTGTATTGCCTCTATGATAGGCAGTCCGAAGCCCTCGTATCTCGACGGGTACACGCATGCCTCTGCCATCTGGTAGATTGAGGGGAGGTCGTCAAATGGCACGCCGTGGAGGAACTTCACCCTTTTCTCCAGAGCATGTTCCGCTACATATCTCTTAACCTTGTCGGTATATGGAGTAGGTCTGCCGACAACAACAAGACTTATCTCTTCGGGCAACAGATGCATTGCCTTTACTGCAAGCAGGATGTTCTTCCTCTCCTCTATAGTGCCTACGTTCACGATGTAGCGCTCCGGCAGCAGATAGTCAGAGTGTACTTGCTGCAGTTTTTTCTCACTTTCGCGAGCCTTGAATTCCGTTCCGCAGCTTTGGTATATCACGTCTATTTTCTCTGCATCAACACCTCCCAACTCTATTATGTCGCGCTTCGTACATTCGCTGATGGCGATGATGCGGTCTGCTTCCCGACATGTCTGCCTGAATTTCCATCCGTAAATTTTTGTGTCAATCCAGTTGTAGTATTCCGGATGGCGCATAAAGATAAGGTCGTGGATAGTAACAACGGTCTTTATCCCACTCTTCTTTATCCCAAAAGGCAGTTCGCCTGTCAGACCATGATACAGTTCCACGCCGTCCCTCTTCAGATCGTCCACGATGCCGTGTATTCTCCAAATGGCTTTTGGCAGTCTTACCGTATGTTTTTCGGGATACACGAATCTAACGTTGTCCCTCTCCTTTACCTGTTCCCTCAATATGTCGTTTCCCTTGTCAGGGGCATAGAGTCGCAGTTGGACATCTTTCGGCAAAATCTCTGCAAGTCCGTTGACAAGTGTTCTGGAGTAGTTTCCCAGTCCGGTAAAGTTCTTGACAATACGTTTTGCGTCAAATCCTATAATCATAATTAAATTGTTTACTTTGTTTCCGGCTCCTTTGCAGTCTCGGTTTTCTGTCTTCTTTCATACTCCTCATGCGTCCTTTTCCATCTGTCGTGGCTCCACAGATAGAAGCGAGGGTCGCGGCGTACGGTCTGTTCGAGCATCTGGAAGAAACGTTTTGTTATTTCGTTGTCGGGTAAAGTGGCAGGGGCGTCGCTGATGAGCTTGAAGGTGCAGATGTATTTGCCGCGGCGCGGACGCTCCATGTCAACATAAAATACGGCATCGTTCATCTTTCTCATTATGCGCTCGCCACCGGTGAAGACGGGAGTGTCGTGGTTAAGGAACGGCAGCCACAAGTGGATATTGCTCCACTTCGGCGACTGGTCGGAGATGTATCCGAAGAGCCACATGCGCTTTTCCCTTCTGTATGTTACGAGATAGCGCAGAATATCCTGCTTCGGGATGCACACGCCGCCCTTGGCATGGCGCAAAGAGCGGAACAGTTCGTCGAAAACCTTGCTGCGCAGCGGATGGTAGATAAGTCCGCAGACGGCATCCTTATGTCTAGTGAACGAGAGACCCGTAGCCGAGAGCATCTCCCAGTTGCAGTAATGCCCGAGGATGGCGGCACAAGTCTGTCCCTTGTCGAAATGCTGTTCCAGCTGCTCCACGTTGCGGAATTCGATATGCTTCAAGAGTGTACGGTCGCTAACCGACAGCAGTTTCAGCGACTCCACGCCATAGTCGCAGAGCCAGCGGTAGAATCCGTGCTCAATTGCCATCAGCTCTTTCGCACTCTTTTCTGGAAAAGCCGAACTGATATTTTTCCTTACCACTTTCTTTCTGTATCCCACTATATAATATATAATAAGGTAGAAGAAGTCGGCTATGCAATACAAGGCCCGGTAGGGCAGGAGAGATATTGCATAGAAGATGCCGTAGACTATTCTGTATGCCATGGTCTTGAAGTTTTACTTTTATTTAGAAACAGCCGCAACAGGTTTACGACTGCATGTCGTGAAGTTTCTTGTAGTATCCGTCCTTTCGTATAAGTTCCTCGTGAGTACCGCGTTCCACGATATGTCCCTCATGAAGCACGCAAATCTCGTCGGCATTCTTGATAGTAGAAAGGCGATGGGCGATAGCCACCGTAGTGCGCGTCTTCATCAGTCGCTCCAGAGCGTCCTGCACCAGCCGTTCGCTCTCCGTGTCGAGAGCCGAAGTAGCCTCGTCGAGAATAAGGATAGGCGGATTCTTGAGAATGGCGCGCGCAATGCTCACACGCTGACGCTGCCCGCCGGAAAGCCTTCCGCCGCGGTCTCCGATATTCGTATTGTATCCGTCTTCCGAAGCCTTGATAAACTCGTCGGCATTGGCGATACGCGCCGCTTCCTCCACCTGCTCCAGTGTGGCGTTGTCCACACCGAAGGAGATGTTGTTGAAGAAGGTGTCGTTGAAGAGGATAGCCTCCTGATTCACGTTACCGATAAGCTGCCGGAGATCGTGAATGTCAAGATCCTTCACGTTTATGCCGTCGATAAGCACCTCGCCCTCCTGCACGTCGTAGTAGCGGGGGATAAGGTCGACGAGAGTAGACTTTCCGCCGCCGCTCTGACCTACGAGAGCCACGGTCTTTCCCTTCTCAATCGTCAGGTTGATGTCTCTGAGCACCCACTGTTCGCCATATCTGAACGACACGTGGCGGAACTCTATAGTATGGTTGAAACTGCTGATGTGCTCAGGACTTGTTTTTTGCTTGATGTCGTTTTCGGCAAGCAGAATCTTGTCTACACGTTCCATCGAGGCGAGCCCCTTAGGGATATTGTAGCCAGCCTTTGAGAAATCCTTCAGAGGATTGATGATGCTGTATAGGATAACGAGATAGTAGATGAACGTAGGACCGGAGAGCACCTGCTGGTTGAGCACCAGTATGCCGCCGAACCACAACACTATGATAATCATCACCGTACCGAGGAATTCGCTCATCGGATGCGCCATCTGCTGACGGGTGTTTACTTTCAATATTTGGTTTCTGTAGCCCGAGTTAATCTTGTCAAACCGCCTGTTCATCTTCTCCTCAGCACAGAAAGCCTTGATAATACGCAGTCCGCCGAGCGTCTCCTCTACCTGACTCATCGTGTCGCTCCACAGAGCCTGAGCCTCCTTTGATTTGCGCTTCAGCTTTCTGCCCACCTTTCCCATAATCCATCCCATAACGGGTACGAAGAGCAGGGTGAAGAGCGTGAGCTGCCAGCTGATGAAGAGCAGCGTGGCGAAATAGGCAATAATAAGAATAGGATTCTTGAAGAGCATGTCGAGCGAACTCATAATGGAGTTCTCTATCTCCTGCACGTCGCCGCTCATGCGGGCAATGATGTCGCCCTTGCGCTCCTCCGAGAAGAAGCCCAACGGCAGCGAAGTAATCTTCTGGTAGAGCTGGTTGCGGATGTCGCGCACGATACCCGTACGAATAGGGATTACCGTGGCAGAAGAGAAGAAATACGCCCCCGTCTTCAAGAAAGTCATAACGGTGAGGAAGAGCCCCAAGACGAGCAGCGTCGTAGTAGGACCGATATCGCTGATGAGCCAGTTCACGTAGTAGTTCATGTTGTTAGAGGCAACCTCCTTCATATTGTCCCAGTCCCACGGCATCAGTCGGGTCACGGCCACAGCCTTCTCCGTCTTGAAGATAATCTGCAAGATAGGTATAATTGCCGCAAAGGAGAATATGTTGAGCACAGCCGACAGGATGTTGAACACGACAGTCAGCACGAGGTACCGTTTGTATGGCGGCACGAAGCGGCGCAGTATCTGGAAAAATTCTTTCATCTTTCTTTAAGCCTGATTTACTTTCGTTCCGTTGTTGAACAAATATTCAGGTGCAATATCAGCACCGTTAGCCCAAAAAATAGTACCGTCAAGTCCAAACTGTTCAAATTTGTTTTTATCTTTTAGTTCTACGAATGCGGGGTATTCAAGAAGAGGTGACAGGTCAATCTTACGAGTTTCACCATTGTTAAACTTACATAGGAGAGTGTATTCCCCAAGATAAGTTACGTTTGTTACATTCAGTATCATACAATAGCCTCCTTTTATTATCTTGTTATTTTCTCTATTTTTTCACCCTTTTGGGCTTTGTTCCATATATCCATAATTTCATCTACATTATTGTCTATGAAATCATTTACTATTTTAATGGTTTTTACTTTAGCTTTTCCCTCTATAATCCTTTCCTTTATTGTAATGGTGAATTCTCCGTCACCACTCCTTACATGTAGATGAGGTGGATTATGGTCGAAGGCATATATATACAACATTATGCCTTGGAAAACATAGATAGCTCCCATTATTTATCTCTTTATTCTATAGCTTCCCCAAACAACGTGGCACTTGTAGAGCCAGTAATCTTCACTCTCACAGTTTCGCCTATGTGATGATTTCCCTTGTCGAACACCACAGCCTTGTTCTGCTCCGTGCGCCCCATGAGCTGCTGGCGGCTTCGCTTGCTGAAGCCCTCCACGAGCACGTCGAACTCCTTGCCCTCGTCCTTCTTGTTCTGTTCGGCACTCACCTCCGTCTGTAGTTTTATCAGCTCGTTAAGACGCTGGATCTTAACCTCCTCCGAAACATTGTCGGGCAGATGCTTGGCAGCGTAAGTGCCCGGTCGCTCAGAGTATTTGAACATAAAGGCAGAGTCGAAGCCCACCTCCCTGACGAGCGACAGCGTCTGCTGCTGATCCTCCTCCGTCTCGTCGTGGTAGCCCACGAAGATGTCGGTCGTCAGTCCGCATCCCGGAATGATACGGCGAATGGCGTCTACCTTTGCCAGATACTGCTCGCGGGTGTATTTGCGGTTCATGAGTTTCAGGATCTTGTTGCTTCCGCTCTGAGCCGGGAAATGGATGTGTCGACAGATGTTAGGTTCGTCGGCAATGGCATGAAGGATATCCTCCGTCATGTCCTCCGGGTTTGATGTAGTGAAGCGCACGCGCATCCCGGGAGCCTCGTGAGCCACCATGCGCAGCAGTTCGGCGAAGCTCACTCCGCCCTCGATGCGCTTTCCGGCAGGCGTAAGTCCGTAGCTGTTCACGTTCTGTCCCAGGAGCGTAACCTCCTTGAATCCGCGGTCGCGCAAGTCTCTAACCTCCTTCAGTATGCTCTCCACATCGCGCGAGCGCTCCCTTCCGCGGGTATACGGCACGATGCAGTAGTGGCAGAAGTTGTTGCATCCGCGCATGATGCTGACGAATCCGCTCACCTTGCTTCCGCCGATGCGCTGCGGCACGATGTCGCGGTAAGTCTCCGTAGTAGATAGTTCGATGTTCATGGCGTTGCCGCCGTTCTCGCATTGAGCGATGAGGTCAGGCAGAGTGAGATATCCGTCAGGTCCGCACACCAAATTTGCATGGTGGTTTCCGATAAGGTCGTCCTTTACCCTCTCCGCCATGCATCCGAGCACGCCGAGGATAAGCCTGCGTCCCTTCTTCTGTTCGGCATGAAGCGTCTCAAGCCTGTTGTAAATCTTGTTTTCGGCATTCTCCCTGATACTGCATGTATTGAGCAGAATAGCATCTGCCTCGTTCTCGTTCTCGCAAAGCTCGTAGCCTGCCATTTGCATAACCGAGGCAACCACCTCGCTGTCTGCCACGTTCATCTGGCAGCCGTAAGTCTCTATGAAGAGTTTTTTCATTATTCTTATTTAAATATGTATAGTTTGGCTGCGAAATTACGAAAATAAAGTGGGATATGCAAAAATAGAGCTGTTTTTCGGAGAATATGCGGATTCTGATGAATGTATTCTCTGCACTCTAAAAAAAACGCCCCGGCATTTCACCTTGCATGGAGCATACCTATGAAACACCTGAAGCGTTTGGGCCAAACACCGGGAGCGTTTGGGCTAAACACCGGGAGCGTTTGATAGGTACGCTCCCGGCATAAATGTTATGACTTCCGTTCCTTCCTATTTCAAAATCAGGAAAAGGGTTCTAATATTTAAAAGAGCTTCCGCCAAGGAACTCCCTAAGCAATGAAGTTGGCGGCACCTGGCGGTTAGGAATCGGCTTGATGTATTTCAGAAACTTGCGCAGACGGTAAGCCTCGCTGTATTCCTCGGAGTCTTCGGGCACCGTTTCGAGCAGCGGTTCCGCCTGCGACTTCAATACGGCGAGTTCGAAGAGCATGGCGGTATTGAACATAGCGTCGGCATTCTCCTGATAAGGGAATATCCACTTGTTCTCGCCCGCCCTTACCGAAGGCCAGCGGTGTATAGTCTCCTGTGCACTCACTCCGCGGTATTTGTAGTCGCGGATGATGCGGCGCAGGAGTCGGTTGTCGGTCGTCGGCACATAGTTGTGGCTGTCGAGCAGTATGGTGGTGAATGCCGAGGCGTAGACGCGGAATATCTGACTGTCTGGAATCTGTGCCGTCAGTTCCGGGTTGAGGGCGTGGATGCCTTCCACCACGAGGATGTCGTGTTCTCCCATCTTCAGCTTCTTGCCGCTCCGTTCGCTCTTTCCCGTCTGGAAATTATATTTCGGCAGTTCCACCTCCTTTCCGGCAAAGAGGTCGTTAAGCTGCTGGTTGAGCAGCGGGATGTTGAGGGCGTAAAGACTCTCGTAGTCGTAGTCGCCGTTCTCGTCGCGCGGCGTATGTTCGCGGTCCACGAAATAGTCGTCGAGCGATACGGGCACAGGCTTTATGCCGTTAGTGAGCAGCTGTATGGAGAGGCGTTTGCATGAAGTGGTCTTTCCGCTCGACGACGGTCCGGCTATCAGCACCATCTTCACTCCCTTTCGTTGGGCAATCTCGTCGGCGATATGCGATATCTTCTTCTCCTGCAGAGCCTCGGAGAGGTTAATGAGGTCGGCAGCCCGTCCTTTCTGCACGGCATCGTTGAGGTCGCCGATAGTGCGGAGTCCGATAATGTCCTGCCAGTGGTGGTGTTCCTTGAAAATCTCGAACATCTTGTCCTGTCGAATCAGTTCGCCGAGCACCGACGGGTCTTTGAGCGACGGGATGCGCAGCAGCAGTCCGTCGAAATATTTCTCCAGACCGAAGAGCGTCAGCAGTCCCGTATTGGTAAGTAGCGAACCGTAGTAATAGTCCTTGTATCCGTCGATGTCGTAGTATGTAGTATACAGCGAGCCGGTGCTTTTCAGCAGTTTCACCTTCGACGTGGCACCCGCCTTGCCGAAAATCTCCACCGCCTCTTCCGTGGTACACTCATGACGGCGTATCGGAATTTTTGCATCTACAATTTCCTGCATGCGCTTGCGCAGCTTCTCGACAGTATCTTCCGTCACGCAGCCCCCGATGTTAAGGTCGCAGTAGTATCCGTTAGACACGGGAATGTCTATCGTTACGTCGCCTTCTGGATAAATGTCGGCAACCGCCTTGCAGAGCACCATGAAGAGCGTTCGGGTGTAGGTGCGCTGCCCCGAAGCAGAGGTGAGGTCGAGAAATTCCACGTCCTTGTTGTGGTACACCCTGTAGTTGAGCCCCTCCACCTTGTTGTTGACCTTTGCGCTCACCGGACCGTATTGCATCTTCAGTCCCGAAGCAGAAAAAATATCAGAAAGTGTGCTTCCGATAGCAATGTTTATGACTTTTTTATTATTTTTGCAACGAATTTGTATTACTTGTTTCATAAGTATACAGTTTAAAAGGGTTTACGGTGTAAAGTTACTCCCTTTTTGCGACATTCATGCAACAGCGCATCATAAATAAAATTAAAATATGTCGATTTGGATTTTTTTTAAGATCATTGGATCATTGGCCTTGCTCATCTACGGAATGAAGGCGATGAGTGAGGCACTACAGAAAATGGCGGGTTCGCAACTGCGCCACATCCTCGGTACAATGACCAAGAACCGTTTCACCGGTCTGCTTACCGGTATGTTCGTAACCGCCTCAGTGCAGTCGTCAACAGCGACCACCGTAATGACGGTGTCGTTCGTCAATGCCGGTCTGCTCACCCTTGCCCAGGCTATATCGGTGATAATGGGAGCCAATATCGGAACGACGTTCACGGCATGGATCATGACGCTGGGATTCTCGTTCAACATGGCAAATATCGTATATCCCGTATTCTTCTTCGCCCTGCTGCTGATATACAGAAAGAAACATCGCTACGTGGGCGATTTCCTCTTCGGAGTAGCATTCATGTTTTTCGCCATTTCCACTCTTGGCGCCACAGGCAAGGAAATGGACCTAAGCCATAACCAGTCGGTTATAAGCTTTTTCTCATCATTCGACAAAGACAGTTACCTTACAGTTTTCTCGTTTCTCGGCATAGGAACAATCCTCACCTTCTGCATGCAGTCGTCGGCAGCACTGATGGCAATAACGATGGTGCTCTGTTCAAGCGGCGTGCTACCTATATATATGGGTATCGCACTGGTGCTGGGCGAGAACATCGGAACAACCATCACCTCTAACATTGCAGCCATGGGAGCCAACACCCAGGCACGGCGTGCCGCCCTCGCCCATCTGTCGTTCAATGTGTTCGGCGTAATTTGGGTATTGTGCTGCTTCTATCCGTTCATCGACATGGTTTGCGGTTTTGTCGGCGTTGACCCCAATGCCGACCATATCAACGTGGCTCGCCTGTCGGTAGTGCTTGCCGCCTTCCATACCACGTTCAACGTGTGCAACACGGCAGTGCTCATCTGGTTCATTCCGCAGATGGAGAAATTCGTTTGCACCATCATCAAGCCAAACGCCAGCAAGGACGAAGACGACTTCCGTCTGCGCTACATCGGCGGCAGCACGCTCATGGCAACTCCGGAGCTCTCGGTATTGGAGGCAAGAAAAGAGATACAGTCGTTTGCCGACCGCATCCAGCGCATGTTCTCAATGGTTAGAGAGCTGCTCGGCGTGAAGAACGACAGCGACTTCGTGAAGCTCTTCACCCGCATAGAGAAATACGAGGGCATCTCCGACAATATGGAAATAGAGATAGCGAAGTATCTCGACAAGGTGAGCGACTCCCACTTGAGCGACGAGACGAAGGCTAAGATACGTGCCATGCTGCGCGAGATATCCGAGATTGAGAGTATAGGCGACAGCTGCTACAACATTGCTCGCACGCTGAACCGCAAGGAGCGCGGCAAGGAAGACTTCACGGAGAAGCAGTATGAACATCTCCACCAGATGTTTGAGCTTACCGACGACAGCTTGACGCAGATGAACGTGATGCTCTCCGGCAGGAGGGACGACCTCGACGTGAACCGTTCGTTCAACATCGAGAACGAGATTAACAACTACCGCACTCAGCTGAAGAGCCAGAACATCAGCGACGTGAACAACCACGAGTACACCTACGCCATCGGCACGATGTATATGGACATCGTCAGCGAATGCGAGAAGCTCGGCGACTATGTAATAAACGTGGTTGAGGCGCGCATGGGAACAAAGCAGCGCGAGGCGTAAAGACAATTATATAAGGCTCCCACATCGCATTGCGGTATGGGAGCCTTTTTACGTATTATAGCAACAATCTGTCGCCCTCCTCGTTAGGCTCTATGCACATCTACCCTGCCCAGCTTCTTGCCAACTTCTCGTATGATATACGACTTGCCTATCTGGCGTGCGCCATCTATAACCAGAATCTTATTAGTTTCTGATTGTAAGTGGTTTGCGATATACTTTTCTATCTTTCTATGCAGCATAAATACATTTTTCCTATGTTTTTATGATTTTATTAATATGAAAGACTTCCGTCTTATTTCTTTTCCTTCTTCTCGTCGTCGGCAATGCTGAAGTCGAGTTGTTTCTTGTCCATGTTTGCCTTGGCAACCTGTATGCGGATAGGGTCGCCGAGCTGGTATTTGCTGTGGTGGCGACGGCCTACGAGACAGTAGTTGCGCTCGTCGAAGTCGTAGTAGTCGCCCTTCAGGTCGCGCAGCGGCACCATGCCCTCGCAGTGGTTCTCGTCAATCTCGCAGTAGATGCCGAACGAAGTTATTCCGCTGATATGCGCATCATAGGTGTTGCCAATCTTGTCAGCCATAAACTCCACCATCTTGTATTTTATACTGTCGCGCTCGGCATTCTGTGCAATCTGCTCCATCTCGCTCGAGTGCTCGCAGAGCTCCTCGTAATGCTCCTTGTTGGCAGAGCGCCCGCCGTTCTGATAGCGGGTAAGGAGACGGTGGACCATAGTGTCGGGATAGCGGCGGATAGGACTGGTGAAGTGTGTGTAGTATTCAAAAGCCAGTCCGTAGTGCCCTATATTGTGTATACTGTATTTAGCCTTCATCATGGCGCGCAGGGCAACGGTCTCGATAACCTTCTGCTCCTTCTTTCCGTTACATTCGTCGAGCAGCGAGTTGAGACTCTTTGTTATTGCCCCCTTCGTGCCGTCGGTCTTCACCTTGTATCCGAATTTCACTACAAACTGGCGTAGTGTCTCCAGCTTCGTCGGGTCCGGCATGTCGTGGATACGATAGGGGAGAGTCTTCGGCTTCTTGCCCTTTGCCACCTTTCCGATGCTCTCCGCCACGGTGCGGTTGGCGAGCAGCATAAACTCCTCCACGAGTTTGTTGGCATCCTTAGCCACCTTGAAGTAGCAGCGCACGGGCTTTCCCTTTTCGTCAACGTCGAAGTGTAGCTCCTCGCGGTCGAACTTCACGGAGCCGTGCTTGAACCTTGCGGCGCGCAGCTTTTTGGCAATCCTGTCGAGCATCACGAGCTCCGGGGCATAATCCCCCTTATACTGCTGTCCGGCAGGCAGGGCAGGAGCCGGCTCGCCAGTGCCGTCAACCACTCCGTTGTCTTCGAGAATCTTCTGCACCTCCTCGTAGCAGAACCTGCGGTTGCTCTTTATCACGCAGTGGCGCAGTCGCCAGTTGAGCACCTCGCCGTCCTCGTTCATGTCGAAGATAACACTGTATGTAAGCTTCTCCTCGTTCGGTCGGAGCGAGCAGATAAAGTTGCAGAGCCTTTCCGGCAGCATCGGTATGGTGCGGTCTACGAGATAAATGCTCGTTGCGCGCTTCACAGCCTCCTTATCGATAACGGAGCCTTCGGTAACATAGTGCGACACGTCGGCGATGTGAACTCCAACCTCCCAGACTCCCTTTTTGAGCTGACGGATAGAGAGGGCATCGTCGAAGTCCTTGGCGTCGTGCGGGTCGATGGTAAATGTAGTAACGTCGCGGAAGTCCTCGCGCTCCTTGTAGTCCTGTTCCGTGATGGTAGGGTCGATCTTTTCGGCAGCCTCCTCCACGTTCTTCGGGTATTTGTATGGCAGGTTATACTGAGCCAGGATGGAGTTCATCTCCACATCGTTGTCGCCGGTCTCTCCGAGCACGTCTACGACCTCGCCAATCAAACTCTTGTTGTCCTTTGTAGGCCATTGCGTAATCTTCACCACAGCCTTCTCGTTTGTCTTTCCGCCCTTCAGTTTGCGCTTCGGGATGATGATGTCTTGAGCGAAGATATTGCCGTCGGACACGAGGAAGGCGAAATCCTTCTCCACCCTCAGTTTGCCCACAAAGGTATCCTTTGCCCTCTTCAGAATGCTCGTTACCAATGCTTCGCGGATATGGTTCTTGCGCCGCGCCATGATAGTAAACTGCACCTTGTCGCCAGTGAGTGCGAACATGGAATTTCGCTCTGCCACAAAGATAGGAGCTGCTCCGTCGTCGGGCACAACGGTGTTCTTTCCGTTCGGCTTTCGCTGGAACGTACCCTCCTGCACCTGCCCGTTCATGTTGAGCTGGTATGCGCTGTCGCCTTTCCTTACGAGGAAGTCGTCCCATGCCATCTCTTCCATCACGTCCACGGCGAGCATCTTTGCCGGGTGGGTGTCAAGTCTGAGAACTTTGAAAATTTCCTTGAAACTGTGTTTTTTATCGGGGTTCTGCATAAAGAAGTCTTGTAGCCTTTCAGCCATCTGCTTCTTGTTTATTCTTTTTTTCTTTCCACCTTTTGCCATAGTTGTATATGTTTGCAAGGAGGCGTACGAGTGCTTGTGTGTCCGTCTCCTTTGGGTTAGTATTAGTATTCTTGTTGCGAAGTTATAAAAAAATTCCCGTTCCATAATGCTTGGAGTTGGATTTGTGGCTGTTTTGTTACAATTATTTAGCATATTGTTGTTCAACATTCCCGCTGAACCGCTTTTTTTGATACATTCCGTTATATTCACTCGCGCTGTATTATTGGAATAGCGTTTAATGGCAAGAAGGTTTTCTTTGTCGCAGACAAGAAGTATTGTTGCTATGGAAATAATTCGTTCACCACTGATGAATAATAATTCACCACTGATAAACCATTATTCACCACTGATAAACCATTATTTACCACAGGCGTACAAATTATTTCGGGATGTACGGTTGAAATGATAGTTATGTTCATCAATAAATAATGTACAATGTAGTAGGTGCGGTGTCTCACCGCACAGCAGCAAGAACTTTATGATTATTTATAGTAGATACCTTTTCTCATTGTGCGGTGAGACACCGCACCTACTATGATTTCCAATCTTACATGTTGAATTGTTATTTAACTAACCACAAAGCTGAGTTTATTCTTTGGAGAAAAAAAAGAGTCTGCCGGAAGAAAATCCGTAGACTCTTTGATATTTGCGTTTGCGTTTATTGTATGACCAGGAACTATCTATAAGAAATGATTTCTAGATCTACGACAAAAGTCATACAATATGTGTAGTGTTGTCGGTTGCAAAAGTAATGTTTTTATTTGAATTTACAAAAGGCTTAATGATAAAATGATACATCTGTATTGCAAAATCTTTCATTCTTTTACATAAATATGTTGTATAATATAAAAAACAAGAGCTTTGGCACTGTTATTGTATAAAACTGAAAGTTGAATGTTATGTCTCTTTAGGGATTTCCCTATTAAAGTTTATGGAATTTATATTTGCATTTTTATTGGCGATGGTGTAAATTTGCATCGTGTTAAACAAAGGCGAACTTCCCGGAATTATCCGGGGGCTGCCATTTTATAAACCTTTAAAGACATACTTCATTATGAAAAAGCTATACACAATCTTTGCCATCCTGATTATGGCGTTTGCGGTTACAACAATTACGAGTTGCGACGATGATGAGAATATAGCATACAACCTTGCTGGCGTATGGCGCGGTAATATGTATATGCAGAGTGAATACAATGGTAGGGTATACAAGGCAAGCTACTCCGTACTGGCTTTCGACAAGGATCCATACAGATATGCCAAGGGTACCGGTTACTGGATTGACTACTACAGCAATGCGCCTTGGGACTATTATTCCAGCCGCATTGACTGGCAGGTATATAACGGAGAGATTCAGATTTACTCGCGTAAGGAAGAGGTAACTTATTATATCTCGCGATATAATATGGACGACTACTATTTTACCGGATATATCGATGACGGACGGAATACGCAATATTTTGAGCTGACCAAGACTTCATCGCCAGACTGGGGCGACTACGACTGGAACGGATACGACTGGGACGATGACTACTATTATGCTCCGGCAATGCCGAAGGCTAAAGGCAACAACCAAGCTCAGATGCCTGTAAGAAGTGTAAGCCCTAAGGAATAGGATTATAACAAACAAAAAATATAACAACAATGAACGCAAAAAAAATTTTCACAATGATTATTGCCATGGTGCTAACATCAGTATGCGCTGTGGCAGCGACTAACAAGTTTACTCTAACAGACGTTACCTATCCGAATGTAGAGAGCAGCAACACCGAATATTGTCGCATAGCATCTGTTACTTACGGCAGTACTATAACGATGGTTAAGCTGGTTTACAATACGGCAAAGGTGGATTTCGTGAACACAAAAAACATTACTGTAGTTGACCAGACGAACAACAAGACTTATAAGTTGAAGTTTATAAAGGGACTTACCGACGGCGACAAGATGGAATTTGACGGACAGCGCTTTATAACTCTCGTGTTCCCGAAGCTGAAGAAGAACCCTACGGCGGTGAATATCGTTGAGGCTGACGGAAACGGATTCCAGTTCTATGGCGTTGACCTGACGCAAAGCGGACCGGTAAAGAGCGTCTTCGACAAGGATGCTCTGGAGAAGGAACTCAACAAGAATTACGGAAACGGTATGAAGTTTAAGGAAGTGGAACAATAAAAAATCCCCGGGCGAAACAATTCGTCTGGGGATTTTCCATTTTTAGCTTTACAGTTGTTTATTTGAAGTATCTCTTGTAGAGACCCTCGAAGCCGGCGCAGTGGCGAGCCTCGTCCTTAGCCATTTCATGAACGGTATCGTGGGTAGCGTCCATGCCGGCAGCCTTTGCGTTGCGGGCGATACGGAACTTGTCGGCACAAGCGCCGCGCTCTGCAGCGATACGAGCCTCAAGGTTGCTCTTTGTATCTTTCAGAACATCGCCAAGGAGCTCTGCAAATTTAGAAGCGTGCTCTGCTTCCTCGAAAGCGTAACGCTTGAAAGCCTCGGCAATCTCAGGGTAGCCCTCGCGGTCAGCCTGACGGCTCATGGCAAGATACATACCGACTTCGCCACACTCACCATTGAAGTGGGTCTCCAGGTCCTTGATCATCTCTGCGTCAGCATTCTCCTTGCGTGCAGCACCAAGTTCGTGGGCTGTAGCAAACTCTTCCTCCTCGCCTTCTTTCATTTCCTTGAACTTTGAAGCTGGAGCTTTACAAACCGGGCACTGCTCTGGAGCAGCGTCACCCTCATAAACGTAACCGCAAACGGTGCAGATAAATTTCTTCTTCATAATGTTTTGTATTTTTTTGTTTTGTATTATTTATTGAAGGTCCTCCTCGCATTTGTCTTGTCTCTTCGGACAGAATGTGTTTCCCTTCTTGTCTGATGCAAAGTTATGCAAAAAAGAAATTGGCTCAAAGTTTTATCCAATTGTTTTTTTCTATTATGATATAAATATAATGAATATTGCTAATTTGGGTTAATTGCCATCACTCTATCTCATCGGAGAATATCAGCCTTTTTCCCGTCGTTGGATGACGGAAACTGAGATATTCGGCATGGAGCATCAGTCGGTTACCGGAGGGGTGTCCATACAGTCGGTCGCCTGATATCGGCATGGCAAGTCCGTCGGCATGGGCGCAATGCACCCGCAGCTGGTGTGTCCTGCCGGTATGGGGGATGAGTTTTATGTAAGTCTTCTCGTTGTCTGTTCGCTCTACCGTATATTCCGTAACGGCAGCCTTTCCGCCTTCCCTGTCTACCACCTGTCGCGGACGGTCGTTCTCGTCTGCCGACAGCGGCAGGCGGATGAAACCGTGGCGTGGAATGTCTGCCGTGCCGTCAAGTACAGCCGTGTACCGTTTCTCCACTTCGCGGGCGGCAAACTGTTCGTGAAGCCGTCGCAGAGACTCTTCGTTCCTTGCCACAACGAGCAGTCCGCTGGTGTCCATATCCAGTCGGTGGGCAGGCATATAGTATCCGTCTCCCAATTCCTTCTTCAGCACGTCGGCCACGCACTCCCTCTCGACAAGTCCCGGCATCGACAACATTCCCGACGGTTTGCTCACTACAACGATATCCTCGTCTTCGTATTTTATCGTCAGAGCCATGCTGCTGTTGCCCGAGTCGTGAGGGTCGGGATCAACGTCGAGTCCCTGTAGCATAAACCCGAGTATCGGCTTGCATTTGCTTCGGCATGCAGGATAGAAGTGAAGGTGGTGGCGTATCTCGCGCTTCGGCGACTGTCCCCACCAGAATTCTGCCATGCAGAGTGGACTCAGGTTGTTCTTATAGGCATACTGCAATAGTTTCGGTGCACAGCAGTCGCCGGCTCCCGACGGCGGTACTCCCTGTGGGGTATCGGCAAAGATGCGGCAGAGGTTACGGTGCTCGCCCTTGGCATTCAGCATGTCATACTGCCGGAAGAGCCAATGCTGAAGGGAGTCGGAGAGTGTTTTCCTTTTTTTCTTCAAATGGGATATCGCAGTTTCCTTATCTTCCACCGACTTCTTTATCTCATCGATAGTTTCCTGGTTGCGTTTCCTGATTCTCTTCAGTTCCGCCTTTTGGTATTGACTCTCGCGTATCATCTCGGCTTCAATATCATCCGACAGCGGCTCGGAACCTTTTCTCAGCTCGTCTCTTCTATCCTTCGAGGCAGCCATCAATGCCTTGAACTCCGCGATTTCCTTTTCTGCCTTTTTCTCGGCGTCGCTTAGTCTGTGTCGCAAAGAAATGAGTTCTTCGTTATTCTGTAATGTCTTTATCTCATCGTTTATTGCCGATATTTCCCGTTCATGTGTTTTGAAATATCCGTCAGGCTGCTGACTGTCGTATACTGGAGGCACAAAATACGGTAAGTCGTTTCGTCCGGCAAGAAGTCCTGAATAAGCGGCAAGAAACCCTATACTTCCATTAGCATCCCTTACAACCAGAACGCCAAACATCTTTCCCTTTTCTGTCTCTTCCTTCCATTCCACGACACTGCCGATATACTCCCGTAACTGTTGCACCGCTTTTATGCAAAGGGGATGCGGAGTATAGTTGAAAGGATATGTGAAACGTTGTGGCGGGATTATATCCGTGTTCAAGAAATGAAATCTTTTCATATTTTTCTTTTCCAGATAATTCTTTAATATAATAACAGCATCATTGGCTTTACTTCTATAATTACTTGTCAATGATATGCTGCTGATTGAAACTGTTCGAGTGGATTGATATTAATCGAGTAGATTGAAACTGATTGAAGTGGATTGAAACTGATTGAAGTGGATTGATATGGATTGAAGTCGTTAAAGCTGATAAAAAAATGAAGCATGTACGACTTCCCTCAAGCCACACATGCTTATACCTGCTCAATTAATACTAACTAACAATTTCCTTTTATCTTGTACCGTCTTCCTTTTCGGGAAGAACAGTTGATATATCTGCTATCTTGTTTAAAAGCGATGCAAAGATATTAAAGTCCTTTTCCTGTCAGCTGTATTAACTGATAAAAGAATATGATTTTTTGATAAAAGCTTTTCTTTGTAAGTTTTATCTATGGCAGAAATATTGTCGGTTGACAAGCGGAGTTGACAAAATCATCTTGTCAAAGAGCTAAAACTTCATCTTGTTGTGTATATGTTATTCGAGAGTAACTTTTTCCACATCAACATTCTCATGGAGGAACAGCTGTGCTGATTCCTGAAACTTGTCGGTGCTCTCGGTGGTGAGATAATGGCAAGTTCCGTTTTTTGAGCATTTCTTCTCCATTTCCGGATGGCGTCGCAGGTAATCCTTCAGACTGTTTGCTACATACTCGCCTTGCGGAATTATTCTCACGCCACGCGGCACATATTTGAGTATCTTCCCTATGAGTAGAGGATAGTGGGTGCAACCAAGAATGATGGAATCGATTTGCGGGTCTTTGCGCAACAGGTTGCCAACGCGCTTCTCAACGAAATAGTCGGCACCCGGACTGTCATATTCGTTGTTTTCAATCAGCGGCACCCACATCGGGCACGGCTCGCCTGTTACCGTGATGTCGGGATACAGTTTCTGTATCTCCAACACATAACTCTCGCTCTTTATCGTACCCATGGTGGCAAAGATGCCAACATGGCGTGTCTGGGTTATTTTCCCGATACATTCCGCCGTGGGGCGTATTACACCAAGGACTCTCCTCTCCGGGTCAATCTTCGGCAGGTCGTTTTGCTGAATGCTTCTCAGAGCCTTTGCCGATGCCGTATTGCAGGCGAGAATAACAAGGTGGCAACCCATACTGAAGAGTTTCTGTACTGCTTCGAGCGTAAACTGATACACTATGTCGAAAGAGCGCGGACCATACGGAGCACGCGCATTGTCGCCAAGATACAGATAGTCGTATTGCGGCAGCATCTGCCGCATCTGGTGCAGGATTGTCAATCCGCCGTATCCAGAGTCGAATACGCCGATTGGACCGGAAATATCTGAGAGTTTCATAATTGTTGTTTTTATTAAAAATGACCTAATATCGTCGTTGTTATGATATTAAAAGTAACTTAATATCGTTGTTGTTCAGATAGAGGTTGATGCTTATTTCAAGGCATCCTCAATCAATACGCTGATGTCGTCGCCCTTAGTGCTGTCAACATACGGACAGGCATTGTTGTCGGTGTTGAGGATAAACGCATAGCCACGCTCGGCACCGATTTTCTTTACTGCAGCATTAAGTTTGTTCTTGAGCGGAGTGTAGGCATCGTCCTCAGCCTGCTTGAGCAGTCGCTTCGCTTCTTCCTTGAATTTCAGGTTCTTTTGCAGCATTTCCTGTAGTTCAGCCTGTCGCTTGTCGAGAATAGCTGGTGCAAGAGAACGCTGGTTTTCGAGAAAGTCTTCGTATTTAGCATTAAACTCGTTCTCGGCGCGCTTAATCTCGTTGTCATACTGTGTGCGCAGCTTGTCAACATTGACAAGAGCCAGTCCGTAGTCGGGCATCGACTTCAGTGCAGCGTCATAACTGAAATAAGCGAATTTCAGTTCCTGTGCATTTGCCATTGCGGCAAAGACTATGGCAAAGAGCAAGAGAATAGTCTTTTTCATTTCTTTTCTTGGATCTAAATTATACTTTTCTTGGATCTAAATTATACCTTTACCCTTTTAAAGGTAGTGTTCCCCTTAAAAACAAAAGTGTGTCAAAAGCAAGGAGCAATCAAGCGCAATCCCAACTTTTGACACACTCCGTATCAGATATGCGTAAGTTAAATACTCTATATGCAAGTATATCTTACTTCACTTTGAAGTATATCTTACTTCAGCTTGTTCATCTCAGCCTTTACCTCAGCAGTAACGTCCTTGCTCAGAGTCTCGCTGATATAAGGAATGCCGCTTGATACATCCATGATATAAACATATCCGCCTGCCTTGCCTACATTCTTGATTGCGTTCTGCAGTTTTGAGATAATCGGCTGCATCTTCTCCTGCTGGAGCTTCTGCAGAGCCTGACTGTTGTCCTGCTGAGCCTGCTGGAATTTCTGGTAGAGACCCTGTAGTTCAGCCTCAGTCTCCTTGCGCTTAGTGTCGTTCATTGTAGAAGCACTCTTGTCGTATGCCTCAGCCTTGGTCTGGATTTCCTTCTGCATAGCCTGCAAGTCGTTGTCGAAAGCCTTAGCCTGTCCCTCTACCTCGGCACGTGCCTTTACATATTCAGGAAGACTCTCGATTACAGTCTGAGAGTTGATGTGTCCGAACTTCTGGGCGAATGTTGCTATTGGAGCAAACAACATCAGCATTAAAATCAGTTTCTTCATTTTCTTGTTTATTTGTTTGTTATTAATATTATTCCTATTTGTTATTGATATAAATTCTTTAATTGCGGTGTTTCCGTACTTTTGTGCCGTACAGAGTCTTTGTTGATTGTATGGCATGATTCCTGTATCTTAACAGATAGCGGATGCAAATGTAATATGTTTTTTATTTCCTACCAAATTAATTTGCAGAATAGCCGAGTTTTATTAGCACTTCATTGCTGATATCCACCTTTGGCGAAGCAAAGATGATACCCGTGTCGGAAGCTCTGTCGAGCACGAGCGAATATCCGCGCAGGTCGCTGATATCCTTCACAGCATTGTAGATTTCCTCCTGTATTGGCGTCATCAGACTGGTGCGTTTCTTGTATAGCTCACCCTCCGGTCCGAAATATTTCTTCTTCAGTTCACTTGCTTCCTTCTCTTTATTGAGGATAGCCTCCTGGCGGGCTTTCTTCTGTTCCTGTGAAAGGAATACCGACTCGTTCTGGTAGTTCTTATACATTGTCTGTACCTCGGTACCGATGGCATCGACCTCAGCCTGCCATTTCTTTGCAACCTGCGAGAGTTGCTCATTGGCACGCTCGTATGCCGGGATGTTCTTCAGGATATAATCCATGTCGACAAGAGCGAACTTCTGTGCGCTCATGCCCATTGCTGATAACAGCATTACTGCGATAAATAGTAGTTTCTTCATAAGCTAAAGCCTCTCCCCCGCGCCGCAAGCGGCTTCCCCCTCCCCACGGGGAGGGGAGTGATATGCCTGAATGCATAGAGGGGTGTTATAATTGTTTTTATTATTAATCTTGTTGTTATATTATGTCTGTTACAGATGCTTTTTTTATAGTTGTCAAACCTTACAGCTATCTTGTATGAACTCAATCATCACAGTATTCTTCAAGCTCTCTCGCATACTACTCCCCTCCCTTCGGGGAGGGGGAAGCCGCTCATAGAGCGGCGTTGGGGAGAGGCTTTAGAATTCCTGTCCCAATATGAAGTGGAACTGTGAACCGCCTTTCTTGTAAGAGCTGCCGTTGAGAACCTTGTCGAAGCCATACGCCCAGTCGATACCCATAAGTCCGACCATAGGCAGATAGATTCTAACACCGATACCGGCAGAACGCTTCATGTCGAACGGATTGAATTTCTTGGTGTCGCTCCATGCATTACCCGCCTCAAGGAAGGTAAGACCGTAAATAGTGGTGTTACCAAGTAGGAACGGATAGCGAAGCTCCATAGTGAAGCGGTCGTATGCGTAGCTGTTGTAACCAACTGTACCATTCTCGTATCCACGCAATCCGATAGTCTCCTCAGCATATCCAGAAGAGTATCCGCTCATACCGTCACCGCCGACGTAGTAAGTCTCAAACGGTGATTTCTTGTGCTTGTTGTATGAACCGAGAAGTCCCATCTCTGCACGAGTCATAAGCACGAGACACTTCTGTCCGTTGGTGAGCGATGTAAACATACGAGCCTTGAACTTCCACTTGTGGTATTCAACCCAGCGGTATTTCTCTTGCTGCTCCGCCTTGTAGTTAGGCGATTGCGGGTTAGTGGCAAGATGTTCATAATCCTTCTTCTGGAATTTCGACCATGGCGGAGTAACCGTTACTGATGCCGTGAACTCAGAACCGCGGCGCGGGAAGAGCTGGTTGTCGGTAGATGTACGCGACAGCGAGAGGCTCAGGTTAAGGTTGTTGCAGTTTCCGTCGCTAACGATGAAGTACTGCCAGTTTTTCAGCATATATCTCTGGTAAGAGAGTTCTGCCGAGAGCTGGAAGTAGTCGTCTGGCCAGCGCAAGCGCTTACCCCATCCGACAGACACTCCGAAGAGTTCCACATATTTGTCTGGGTCGAGATAGTTCTCGTAGTTGTAGTTATAACTGCTACCGTAACCGTAGTAGTTATAGTAGTAATTGTTCATGAGCGCCGAGTTGTAGTAGTTGCTGTTCACGTCGGTCTGCTTAGAGAAGTAAGCTCCCACTGTGAACTGAATCGGTCGCTTGCCTCCGAACCAGTTGGTAGAGTAAGAAGCGTTGTACGACTGATAGTAAGAACCGTTGGTCTGAGCGCCGAGCGAGAGAGTCTCGCCGTCGCCGATAGGCATTATTCCGCGGTGCTCACGGTTTTTGTTGAACAGGTTTCGCATAGAGAAGTTGTTCAGTTTCAGTCCGATGCGTCCGATGACACCCGTCTGTCCCCATCCGAGCGAGAATTCAATCTGGTCGTTAGACTTCTGTACGAGATTCCAGTTGATGTCTACCGTACCGTCTTCGTAGTTAGGCTGCACATCCGGGTTCACCTGCTCCGGGTCGAAGTGTCCCATAGATGCAAGCTCACGTGCAGAGCGCTGCAAGGCGTCTTTAGAGAAGAGGTCGCCCGGCTTTGTGCGTAGCTCGCGGCGGATAACGTTCTCATAGAGACGCGTGTTACCATTGATGCGCACGCGACTGATGTGAGCCTGTTGTCCCTCGTAGATACGCATCTCCAGGTCGATGGAGTCGCCCACGATGTTCACCTCCGTAGGAGTAAGACTATAGAAGAGGTAACCGTCGTTCCAATAGTTGTTTCCAACGGCATCCTCGTCTTCGGAGAGACGCTTGTTCAAGAGTTTCTGGTTGTACACATCACCTTTCTTCATTCCGAGCACACGGCTCAGATATTCGGTAGTGAAGACGGTGTTTCCCACCCATGTGATATTGCGAATGTAGTATTTCTTTCCTTCGTTAATCTTGATGAACACGTTGACATGTTTCGGGTCGTTGTTCCACACACTGTCTTCCAGAATCTCCGCATCGCGGAATCCCAGTTCGTAGTATTTGTCGATAAGTTTCTGCTTGCCCTCTTTATATCTTTCAGGAGTAAACTTAGTAGATTTCATGAAGCTCGAGAGTTTTCCGGCTTCGCGTATTTTTCCGAGGGCACCTTTAGAGAACAGTCCTCCCTTTATTTTCTTTGTAGACACTTGTTTGTTGCCCTCAAGGAAGATGTTTCTAACCTTAATCTTCTCCTTCTTGTCAACATCGACATTCAGGATTACGTGGTTCTTGTTAGAAAGGTCGTCGACCTGAGTGATAGTAATCTCGGCATTGTTGAATCCCTTGTCGTGGAAATAGTTTCCGGCAAGCGTCTTGGCACGGTCAATCATGTTAGGAGTAATCTGACTACCCTTGAGCAGTCCGAGTTTCGTCTCGAGGTCTTCGCGTTCCGACTTTTTCACTCCTGTGTAGTTGATGACCGACACACGGGGACGTGTGGCGAGATAGAAGTGCAAATAAAGCTTGTCGCCCACGATAGAGTCGGCAGCCACAGTCACTTTAGAGAACAGACCGTGTCGCCAGTAGCGCTTCACGGCATCCGTAATCTCCTGTCCCGGTACGGTAACCTCCTGTCCGACAGACAGTCCGGAGATACCTGTAAGCATATAGTCCTCGTATCCCTCCACGCCAGACACGGCGATACCGCCGATAATGCAGTTGCGTGGTGAGCCAGCGTAAGTAATGTCCGGATTTACGATTTTCTCCTGTGCTCCGGCTGTAGTTACCGTAAAGAGGGCAACGAGACCGAGCAGCAGCCTTTTCAGTGTCTTGTTCATCGTTTATCTTTAGTAATATTATTCTTCTTTATGTTCAAGTTTGTGCTCTTTGCAGCTCTGTTATTTTGTTTCGTCTTCCACTTGAGCTTCAGTCTTTCCGAAGCGTCGCTGCCTATTCTGATAGCTAAGTATCGCCTTGTGCAGATCCGGTTCGCGGAAGTCCGGCCAGTAGGTGTCACAGAAATAAAGCTCCGAGTATGCAATTTGCCAAAGCAGATAGTTGGAGATTCTCAGTTCGCCCCCCGTACGTATCAGCAGGTCTGGGTCAGGCATAAAATTTGTCGTAAGATTCTGGGTAACAGTATCCTCCGTAATGTCGTCAGCCTTAATTTTTCCTTCAGCCACGAGCGACGCAATATTCTTCACCGCCCTTGTAATCTCCCATCTCGAAGAGTAGCTCAGAGCGATGACCATTGTCATTGCCGTATTCCCGGCGGTATGCTCAATAGTTTCCTGAAGTTTCTTCTGCACCTGTTCCGGCAGTCGGTCGATATCTCCGATAACCTGGAAGCGCACGTTGTTCTTCATGAACAGCTCGTCTTCGAGAGCCGTGAGCACGAGTCCCATCAGTGCTGCCACCTCGTCGGCAGGGCGGTTCCAGTTTTCGGTAGAGAAAGTGTATAGCGTAAGGTATTTCACTCCGAGTCGTGTACACTCCGAAGTAATTCTCCTAACAGTCTCCACTCCAGCCTGATGGCCGTAGCTTCTTTCCTTGCCGCGTTCCGTAGCCCATCTTCCGTTGCCGTCCATAATGATGGCGATATGTTGCGGAATGCGTTCCATATCTATTGCAATGTTATTCTTGTCAGTCATATTTGTCGCTGTTGCATGTTTTACATTTCTGCATGAAGCTGTAGGTCAGCGTCAGTTGCAGAGCCGAGTAGCAGTCGGTATTCTTGAAGAGTCCGCTACTCTTTATCATATACGGGTCTTTCACTCCGTCGAGTTCATCGCTCAGCGAGAAGTGCATAGCCCATTCTATAGCCAGATTAACCCGTTTTGCGAGCTTGTATTTAACGCCCAGTCCGATAGGCAGATTGCCTGTGAAGACGCTCTTTTGTTCAGTCTTCACGTAAGTTCCTCCGATACCGAGGAAAACGAACGGCGTAAGTCGTTTAGCCCCCCGGTAGTCGCGCCCTGTGCCGTATGGCCAGAAGTTGTATTCGTAAGTCATCGACAGGTCTATCAGCGTATTGCTGAAAGAGTATGGCGACTGCTGGTAGTCGGGGTAATACGTCTGTGTTCCGTTAGAGTCACCCTTCAAGTTGCCGTACATCAGGTTCAGCCTTACGTCCATATACGGATTGAAAACCCTCCTTAGGATTAGCGAAGCCCCGGGCTGCATGTTTTTCGTTATACTGCCGTTGAAGTCGCCCTCATAGCTCACGAGACCCACTCCGGCTCCAATCTCCATCTTGTACATGTCGTCTTCCTGAGCATTGGCAGTGAGCGGCATGATGAGAAGGAGCAATATCCAAACTATCCCTTCAGACAGAATGGAGCGTGCTTGCCGTGAGGCAAATTGGGTATGTAGGGGTTTTATGGGCATTATGCTTGTTGTTATACCTTATTATATTATATATATATGGGTGGGCTGGGAGAGCTGGGAGTTCTGGGAGAACTATTTCCGGGAGGACCGGAAGATCTTGTAACCCTGGGAGAACTGAACTGTGAGACATTATTTGTTGAATGCCTTCTGCTCCTCTTTCCAACCGAGGCGATTGATGCGCATCTTCCACGCCTTGCCGTCCTTTACGCTTACGAGCCACACGTGGTTGTATTTGTCAGCCACCATGTTTACAGCAGCCGCTTCAGTATCCTTTGAGAATCCGTCGGGCAGAGAGAACATGCTGCTTGAATGCCATGTTAGAGCCTGGTCTGTGCTACAGTATATCTTGCTGTAGGCAGTAGCACTGCTGCCGTTCTGTCCTTCGCCACCGATAGCGTAGAGCTTCCCGTCGTAATACATCACCGAGAGTCCCTTCATGTCCGGCAGAGCATATTTGTCCACTCCTTCATAAAGCGACCAAGAATAAGAATCAGTCTGCTCGTTGCTGTCTTCCAGTTTGCTCCAAACCACGGCATTTCCACCATTGTTCGGGTTAGAGCCGATAATCACAATGCGTTTCACGTCGCTGTTGGTCTTCAGCGGCAGTTCGCAAATATTCAGATTTTCAACAGGCAACAAGTCCTTGTCGCCGTCGAGCGAAGCCTCCTGCCATTCCACTCCATCTTTAGAGCTTGCAATACCGCTTGTCGTAAGGGCATAGAGCTTTCCGTTGGCAGCCCCGATGAGCTGTTTGATGTTTTTGTCGTTGAGATTGCTTGCCACGGTTTGCCATGTGTGTGCATCCTCGGCACGGAACAGTGTGCCCTGGTTAAGCAGATAAACCCATCCGTCGAGCGATGCTACATTCTTGTAAGCCTCCGGCTCGAACACCATATTCATGTTCGACCCTGTAACATACCAATCCTTGCTGTCGTCAGTGGCGTTTTTCCCGATGAAACAAGAATTAGAGCCATTGCTGAAGATAGTGAATATACTGTTGCCGGCAGTAACGGTCTTTGCTGCCGCGATGTTAGTTTCTGTGGATACGATATTCTCCATCGACTGGCGGTGCCATACGAACGAGTCTGGCTGCTCCTTGTGAACATTGAGCGTAACGAGGTAGCGGCGGTAGTAAGTACCGTCGGTAGAGAAGACGCGGAATTCGCGCGGAGTGGTGAAGTCGATAGAGTCAGACGAAGAATAGTAGTCGAGAGTATCCTTGTCCGTAGCGTTCTTCTTCAGTCGAAGCAGGGTTACGACTCCCGAATTCTTGCTGTTTACGGTAGTTACAACCTTCGAGATGTCTGTACCGGCCGGCAGCGAGTCGGTATTGAAAATCGGGTGGCACTTCGTCAGATTGCCGTCTTTGTCCTTGGCGTAGGCAAGCTGGTCGATAGTCATCTTCACCGAGCTGCAGTCTACGGTAGTAGTACTGTCGGTGCCGTCGGTAGTTTTCTTTATAGTGTCTCCGTTGTTATACAGATAATATTTGTTGAGAGTGCCGAGCGAGAAAGATGTAATCGCTCCGTCGCCGTAATATACTATATCAGATGAATCACTGTCGTCGCCGAGGCATGATGCGAGCATCATCACTCCGGCAAGCATCAATGTGATTGGAAGGAAGATTCTTTTCATTTTGTGCGTAATTGTAAATTTAGCTGCAAATTTAATTAGAATATTCCGAAAATCCACCTTATAATATGCTTTATTATCTTAAAAGATATTTTTATTGGGATTTTTTTAGACAAACGGCTTGAAAACGCTACCGTAAGCCTCCTACAAAAGATTTTTTAGTTTTTATGTTGCTATCATTCGCCCGGAGCGTTTGGGCTAAACAGTCGGAGCGTTTGGGCTAAACACCCGGAGCGTTTGATAGAAACGTTCCGGGTGGATGGATTTAAAGCCGGCTGCACCGGAAAATGGCGAGCCGGAGAAGAGATTAAAGCTTCTCTCCGAAACAAAGGTCGCCGGCATCGCCGAAGCCCGGTACGATATATTTGTGTTCGTTCATTCCCGGATCTATGGCAGCGCACCAGATAGTGGTTTCGGCATCAGGGAAAGTACGCTTCACATGCTCAATACCCTCGGGGGTGGCGATGACGCAAGCCACGTGTACATGCTTTGGTGTTCCCTTCGACAGGAAAGCCTTGTAGCCCAGTTCCATAGAGCCTCCCGTGGCAAGCATCGGGTCGGCAATGATAAGCGTCTTGCCGTTGAGATTTGGCGTAGCGAGATATTCCACGTGTATGCCCACCTTTGTATGCGCCTCGTCGGTATATTTGCGGTAAGCACTGACGAAGGCGTTTCCTGCATGGTCGAACACGTTGAGAAATCCCGTATGGAAAGGCAGTCCGGCGCGGAATATGGTAGCCACCACAACGTCGTCTACCGGTACTTTGATCTCTGCGTCGGCAAGTGGTGTGTGCACCGTTTTTGTTTCATACTCGAATGTCTTGCTCATCTCATACGCCATCATCTCGCCGATACGGCGGATATTGTTGCGGAACACGAGCCGGTTCTTCTGGTATTCCCTGTCGCGTATCTCTGCAAGATACTGGTTCATCACTGAGTTCTGTTCACTAAAGTTTATTACTTTCATTTATATATAATGTGTATTGTTTTTTGCAATAAAAACCATCCTTGCAAAATTAATCATTTGTAAGAAAAATTGCCATACATGATTTGCAAAAGATTATCAGAGAGTAAGCATTTAAAAAACTTTAACCTAAAATTGTATATAGCCACGCAATTTTGGTCATGTTCCTTTTGTTTGAAAATAGTTTTTTGTTACCTTTGCCCCCGAGTTTAATATATAGGTATTACAGACTACATGCGTATTCTGCGGATAATAAAAGAAAAGAATATTCACTTATAAATACATTAATAAAAATGGCAAGATTTGATAAGTCAGTTTTAGAGAAGTATGGAATCACAGGTACAACTGAGGTTCTCTACAATCCTTCTTATGAGGTATTGTTCA